>Ga0194045_1000111_pt1 | contig 24671 bp, 15 predicted proteins | sample JunL6211m_MetaG_FD_161686 | JGI IMG/M metagenome (GOLD analysis project Ga0194045, IMG submission 161686) | Anoxic zone freshwater microbial communities from boreal shield lake in IISD Experimental Lakes Area, Ontario, Canada - Jun2016-L626-11m | ecosystem: Environmental > Aquatic > Freshwater >...
TTTCACCTTCTTTAAGCATTTCTTGAAGTCCTTCAATTTCCTTGAAGTCAGTCATACCAATTGATAGACCAGATTTAGTTGCATACATAAATCCAAGGTCTTTTAAAAGATCTGCGATTAATGCAGTTTCATCTTGACCATGTTGCTGATAGATTTCAACCATCATAGACTGTAATTTCTTCTTAGTCATTGGTTCATTCTGGTAAGCAAACTCTTCTGGAAGAATTTCGTTGAATAGTAACTTACCTAGAGTAGTTTCACGAACTTCTCCTTGGAAAGGAATTGCAACTGGGCTCTGCAAGATAATCTTACCTGCATCAAGAGCCATTAAAGCTTCGTTGATACTGCTGTATCTTACTGGCTTGTCATTGGCAACAGATGGCCTATTGTAAGTTAAATAGTAACAACCCAGAACAATGTCTTGATCTATATGTAGGATTGATGAACCATCAGCAGGCTTTAGCAAGTTCTTGCTTGCAGCCATAATGTCCCTAGCTTCATCTTGAGCTTTATCGCTCAGTGGAAGGTGGACAGCCATCTGGTCACCATCGAAGTCGGCGTTAAAACCTTTACATACTAGAGGGTGAAGCTGAATAGCTCTACCTTCAATAAGTACAGGCTGGAAAGACTGAATACTTAATCGGTGAAGTGAAGGAGCACGGTTTAATAGAACGTACTTACCCTTAATTACTTCATCAAGTGCATCCCAGACTTCTGTTTCGCCAGATTCAATCATTCTCGTTGCAGAACGGATGTTATGAGCTTGTTCTCGGGCGATCAGCTCACCAATGACGAATGGCTTGAATAGTTCAAGAGCCATCATCTTTGGAAGTCCACACTGATAGATCCTAAGTTCAGGTCCAGCAACAATTACTGAACGACCAGAGTAGTCTACTCTTTTACCAAGAAGGTTCTGTCGGAAACGACCCTGTTTACCCTTAAGCATGTCGCTAAGGCTCTTTAGTCGTCGTCTTTGACCGGTTGCAGCAACTGCTCTACCACCACGGGCTGAGTTGTTGTCAATCAAAGCATCAACTGCCTCTTGAAGCATTCTCTGTTCATTTCGCTTAATAACTTCTGGAGCGTTAAGGTCCATAAGTTTCTTAAGACGGTTGTTACGGTTAATAACTCTTCTATAGAGATCGTTAAGGTCACTTGTGGCAAATCTACCACCAGTAAGTTGAACCATAGGACGAAGATCTGGAGGAATAACAGGAATTACACTAACACAAGTTGAACTTGGTTTGATATTAGCTCTTTCCATTCCTTCAATCATTCGAAGTCGTTTCATGATCTTCTTCTTGTTCATGCCCTTAGCATTTTCAGCTTGTTCTTCAAGATCCTTGATTAGTGTCTTTAGGTCAATCTGATCAAGAAGATCTTTTAGTGCAGCGCCACCCATACCAACTTTAGTAATTGCCTTCAAGTCATCAGGCAAGTTTCGGTAATCACTTTCGTTAATAAGGCCGAACTTAACTAAACCATCGATTTGGTTTTTTACAACTTCAAAGCTCTTTGAAACTTCAGCTAATTCCTTAGTTTGGGCTTCAGCTAGAGCTTTAACATTTGCTTCTTCAGCTTCTGCTTCTTTTTCAAATCGTATTTTTATAGCTTCTTTTGCGGCTGCAAATTCTGCTTCTTTGTCAGAAAGAATCTGATCCCTCTTAGCTTCATCAACGCTGATAATAATACAGCTAGCAAAGTAAGCAACTCTTTCAAGATTCTTAACAGTCATTCCAAGTAATAGTCCCATTGCTGAAGGGGTACCCTTCAAGAACCAAATGTGAGCAACTGGAACTGCTAGAGTGATGTGTCCCATTCTTTCTCGACGAACAATACTTCGAGTGACTAGTTCGCCATTCTTATCTACTGCCGCTTCTCGAGATCTTACACCCTTATATTTGGTGTCATGAGGATTGATGTCTTTAATTGGTCCAAAAATTCTTTCACAGAATAATCCGTCTCTCTCTGGTTTTTGAGTTCTATAATTAATAGTCTCAGGCTTTGTAACTTCACCATAGCTCCAGTCAGTAATGTCTTCTGGACTGGCGACTGATAGTCTTACTGCATCAAAATCTGCAATATTTAATCCTTGGGAGTAGCGTCTCATAAAATTGCCTCCTCGCTATCTTGTTCGACAACATTTAGTTTTTCTTCCTCAGGTAAGCTTTCAATTTCAACATCCACTTCATCTGAGATATCATCCATGACAACAAATTCATCTGCTACTAATTCTTCAGTTAGGTCAATTTTTGAGTTCAGTGGTTGTGGTACCTCTATTTCAGATTGATGGTTACTTTCATCTTTAATATTCTGAGCTAGGACATCTTCGGCATCGACTAGGTTGTTTGAATGCATTAAGTCAACTTTTAGTCCAAGACCTTGAAGTTCTTTAACAAGAACGTTAAAGCTTTCTGGTACCTTAGGACCAACAATTTCTGTTTTCTTAATGATAGATTCATAAGCCTTGCTTCGTCCGTAAACATCATCAGATTTGATTGTTAGCATTTCCTGAAGTGTGTTTGATGCACCATAAGCCTCAAGTGCCCATACTTCCATTTCACCAAATCTCTGTCCACCATTTTGTGCTTTACCACCAAGAGGTTGCTGAGTAACCATAGTGTAAGGACCGGTTGACCTTGCATGAATCTTATCTGCAATCATGTGGTTTAGCTTAATTATGTACATGGAACCAACGGTAGTCATTTCTTGGAATGGCTCACCATTACGTCCGTCATATAATTGTTGCTTTCCATCTTCAGGAAGTCCTGCTTCTTTGAGAAGATCTTGGATTTTTTCTATCGGCACACCATCGAATGATGGGCTTGCTACTTTAAAGCCAAGAGCTCTAGCAGCCATACCTAAGTGTGATTCGAATAGCTGTCCAACGTTCATACGAGCGGCAACACCCAATGGGTTCAATACGATATCTACAGGAGTACCGTCTTCGCGGAATGGCATATCTTCAACAGGTAATATCCTCGCGATTACACCCTTGTTACCGTGACGACCACCAAGCTTATCTCCTACAGCAATTTTACGCATCTGTGCTACGAATACTTGGATTTGCATGAGAACACCTGATTTTAAGTCGTGTCCGTTTTCTTTAGAAAAGATCTTAACACCGACTACTTTACCGTGTTTACCTGTGCTCATTCTTTGTGAAGTATCTCTAACTTCCTTGGCTTTTTCACCAAAGATTGCTCGAAGTAGTCTTTCTTCACTTGAAAGCTCTTGTTCACCCTTAGGTGTAATTTTACCAACTAAGATGTCTCCAGGATGTACTTCAGCACCGATTCTTACGATACCGTCTTCATCAAGATGTCTTAATGCTTCTTCACTTACGTTAGGAATATCTCGAGTTACAATTTCAGGGCCTAGTTTTGTTTCACGAACTTCAATCATGAAGTCAACAATATTAATTGATGTTAGAGTATCGTCTTCAACAATTTTTCTAGAAATGATTATAGCGTCTTCGAAGTTATAACCACTCCAAGGCATAAATGCTACAACTAAGTCTTTTCCAAGTGCCAATTCACCACCTTGGATGCTCATTCCTTCTATAAGAATATCGCCCTTCTTGACCTTGTCTCCAGTTTCAACAACAACTCTTTGGTTGATTGATGTACCTTCGTTAGATCGTACGAAGTGCTGTGGCTCATATTTAACTGTGCCGTCTTTATACTTAACAAGTACTTCTTGTGCAGAAGCCTTTACAACTTCACCATTGTCTTCAGCAACAATTAACTGACCTGTATTTCGAGCGATTACGCCTTCCATTCCAGTTCCAACTATTGGTGATTCAGGCTTGATAAGAGGCACTGCCTGTCTTTGCTGGTTACTACCCATTAGTGATCGGTATACGAAGTTCTTCTCAATAAATGGAATTAATCCTGCGCTTGAACCAATAATCTGGTTCTGAGCAGCATCCATATGTGTGATTTCACCAGTGTCTACCTCACCAGACTTTAATCTTATTCTTGCACTAACTCTTTCGTCAGCAAAAGTATTATCTTCGTTGATTCTATTACCGGCACCTGCAATTACTGCTGATTCTTCATCTGCAGCATCTAGGTAAACAATTTCGCTTGTAGCATAAGGCTTAACTGGCCAAAGAACCTGTTTCTTAACTTCAGCTAGTTTTTTAGCCTGAGCTTCAGTAATTTTCTCGCCAGCCTTTACGATAACAGCACCTTTTTCATTTTCGAGATTAACTCTTGCTACTTCGCCGACTGAATTTTTTGCAGTAACAGAAGTAGTAACTTTTCTATATGGAGTCTCTACGAAACCATAGTCGTTTATTCGAGCATAGGTAGCCATGTTTAATACTAGACCAATGTTAGCTCCTTCAGGAGTTTCTACTGTACAAATTCTTCCGTAGTGAGTTGCATGTGCATCACGAACTTCAAATCCAGCTCTTTCTCTAGAAAGACCACCAGGCCCCATAGATGAAAGTCGTCTTTTATGAGCAAGCTCAGATAATGGGTTAATCTGATCCATGAAGATTGAAAGCTGAGAGCTTGCAAAGAATTCACGAACTGCAGCAACAATTGGTCGAGCATTTATTAGCTGACCTGGGGTTACAGTTTCGATTTCGCTCATACTCATTCGATCTTTAGTATTTCGTTCCATCCTAAGTAGACCGATTCTAAATTGTCTTTGAACAAGTTCTCCTACCAACTTAACTCTTCGGTTAGCTAGGCTATCGATGTCATCTGCTGGTTCCTGAGTATTGTTTAGTCTAATAATCTCAGCGATAATTGCTGTAAGATCTTCGATTCGCATTACTCTATTTTCAATAGTATTTGGAATATCAATATCTAATCGCTTATTAATCTTGTATCGTCCAACTCGTGAAAAGTCGAATCTCTTGAAGTTGTAGAACATGTTTTCAATAAGAGCTCTTGCGTTGTCTACAGTTGCAAGATCGCCTGGGCGTAATCTTCGATAAACTTCAATTAATGCCTCATTGTGACCTCGTGCAGGGTCTTTTTCGAGTGTTGTATCTAGATAGCTGTGCTTACCTTGATCAACGTGCTTGAAGTTTTCTCGCATGTGAGCTTCGGTCATACCTAATGCTCGTAGCAATGTTGTTACAGCAATTTTTCTTTTTCGGTCAATCTTTACGAAAATGGCACCAGCGGCAGAAGTCTCAAACTCTAACCATGCACCACGTCCAGGAATAACCTTAGCACCGTAATGCTTTGTATTTCCATGAGTATCAGCAGTAAAGAAAACACCAGCTGAACGAATTAACTGACTAACTACAACTCTTTCAGCACCATTAATAACAAATGTTCCTCTTGAAGTCATCCATGGGAAATCACCTAAGTAAATTTCTTGGGTTTTAACTTCACCGGTAATCTTATTGATTAGCTCAACATTGGCCTTTAATGGAGCCTCGAATGATACGTTGTTATCTCGAGCTTCATACTCAGAAACCTTAGGATCTTCGAAGTGATAATCCTTAAAGTTAAGAGTTAGCTTAGTACCTGTATAGTCATCGATTGGACTAATCTCGGCTAATAATTCGCCTAGGCCTTCTTCAATAAACCATTGAAATGATTTATTTTGATGATCTACTAGGTTTGGGATATCAAGTTCATTCTCTTGACCATTGAAATATACCCTTTTTGCTGTTTTTGTAATTTGCGTGCTATTTTTTGCCATAAATAATATATGCAATGCTCCTATATTTAAATTGTTGTATTTTTTAGGTTTCGTGCACGAAGATTACTAAGAGGGTGTTTTTGGCGCTAACTTTAAAAAAATAAAAGCACTGCCCAACTTATACTACTTCTTAAGGTACAAGTCTGAGGTAAAAAGTTACAAAAGTCAAGTATTATTTTTTAGGTTTTGTCGAAGATACTGAGCCTATTACGCTATCTACAATTCCATAGACTTTAGCTTCGTCTGCTGTCATGTAATAATCTTTTTCCATGTCATTGTGAATCTTAGATATTTTTTGACCAGTATTGTTAGACATAATTTCTTCTAGTAACTTCTTAAGTCTTATGGATTCTTCGAGATCTATCTCCATATCAGACACTCTTCCTCTAGTACCGCTCGATGGCTGGTGAATCATAACCTTAGAGTGAGGTAGAGCAAATCTCTTACCTTTTGTACCCGAGCTAAGTAGAAACGCGGCTGCACTTGCTGCCATACCAATTCCTATAGTTTGGACATCAGCCTTCACATAGTTCATGGTGTCATAAATGGCTAAAGCGTCAGTAACACTTCCGCCAGGGCTATTGATATATAGAAAGATATCTTTCTTTGAGTCTTCTGAATCTAGAAATAATAGCTGTGCAACAATAAGATTTGCTGAATGCTCATCTACCTGAGTTCCAAGGAAGATTATTCTATCTTTAAGTAGTCTAGAATATATGTCAAAGGCCCGTTCGGTACGACCATCAGTTTCAATAACAGTTGGAATGAGTAGGCTTCTAGTATTATTTTTCATATCTATAATTATATATACGAGATTAGCGCTCGTCAAGCTTGAGTGCTAATTCTTCTTTGACGCAATTTCAGTCAAGAATTTGAATGTCTTCTCGGTTAACATCTGGTTTCTTATACCAGATATGTTTTCAGCCTTAGCAAGTTCTGCCTGCATCTGAGGATCCTGATATTGACCCTTCATTAACTGTAATCTTATCTCTAATTCTTCTGGGGTTACAGTAATATCTTCGTTTTGAGCTATTTCACTAAGTATAAGAGATGATTTAACGATGTTTTCGGCAGGGGCTCTATTTCTTTCGCGATGTTCAGCTTCAGTCACACCCTCTTCTTTTAAGTGCTCTTCCCAAGTTTGTCCCCTATACAGAATGCTCTGCTTTTCTTCTAGCTCACTTCTTTCTATTTGTTCTTCAATAATAGATTCAGGAATAGTCACTTTGGAATCGTTAGTAATCTTAGCAATGACTTCACTTTCATAAAGGCGATCTTCTTGCTGTTGCTTCTCTTGTTCTAGTTGTTTTTTAATATCTTCTTTTAATTCAGCAACTGTCTTAAATGGACCAACCTTAGAAGCCAACTCATCATTGATTTCACTTTTCTTGAGTTCATTAACTATCTGAACTTTCACTTCAAATGTTACAACCTTACTCTGTAGGTGCTTAGCGCCGTAGTCCTTAGGGAATTTAATATCAAAAGTTTTATCTTCACCAGCTTTTAGACCAATAAGCTCAGGCTCGAATCCTGGGATGAATGAATTGCTTCCGATAACTAATGGATAAGATGTTCCGTCAGCACCTGAAATAGACTCTTTAGTTTCTTTATCTATGCCTTTGAAATCTATAACTACTTGATCGCCATCTTTAGATGCTCTCTTTACTTCAACGGCTTCTGCTGCACGATCTTGCAAGGATGTAATAACTTCTTCAACATCTTTATTGGTTACCTTAATAGGCTTCTTAGCAACTCTAATTTTTTTATAGTCGGTGATTTCCATCTTACCAATTACTTCAACTTCAATTTCTACTTCTAATAATGTGAAAGGTACGAATTTCTTAACTGAAATACTTGGCTGAGCAACGGGTCGGATGTTCTCGGTAATTACTATTTGTCTATATAGCTCGTTAATGGCGTGATCAATAAAGTCAGCTTGAAGTCTTCCTTGGTCAGCATTTTTTTCTACTATGTTTAGCGGTGCTTTACCAGCTCTAAAACCAGCTAGCTTCATAGTTTTCTGCATATCTCCAAGAACATGCTTGTGAGTTCGCTCAAGTAAATCCGCTGGAGCGGCAACTGAAATATTTAAGTTATTGTCGTTTTTATAAGTGAGTTTTGCTTGCATAAACAGCAACTATATCAGATTGGGATAGATTAATCTACTATTTTTGGGCTTGGAAGGATTTAACGAATTTAATTGCTTCAGGAATTGTGAGCGAAGATTCTACTCCACTATCAAGGTTTCTAAGAACTACCTTTTTCTTCTCAATCTCTTCATCTCCTATAAACATTGCGAAAGGAATATTTTTCTTAGATGCTGTCTTTATTTTATTGGCGAGTTTTCTTTCAGTTATATCGACAGCAACATTAATACCATTAGATCTCAGTTCGGAAATCATCTCATTGGCTGCACTTGAGTTATTACCAAGAGTTATGGCATATATATCTGTCTCAGTCGTTACAACTGGCAATAACTTATGAGTTGTTAGAAAGTCCTGCAAGGTAACGTCGCCTAAACCGAATCCAGCTGTGGCAATAGGTTCAACTCCGAATAGTCCAACTAATCCATCGTAGCGACCGCCGCCCATGATTGCGCGGTTATTCTCGGGATTAGTGTCAAATATCTCAAAGACCACATCGGTATAGTAATCAAAGCCTCTCATAAGGGTAATATCGAAGATAACGTTAGTTACCCCCTGGGTATTGAGCATATTCATTAATAATTCCAGGCTCTGCAAGGAACTGTGTGATCTCACATCAAGCGGTAGATACTCTATGTTTTTCTTGGTCATGAGTTCAGTGATTTGATCAGCAATTACTGATTCCATTTTAGATTCAGCAATTATCTCATCAAGAGTAGTCTTAAATTTAACCGGTTCTAGTTTATGCATTCTATCAATAAGTTTTATAACCTTAGCAGCTGATTTCTTATCTAACTTGAAATATTCTAGGAACAGAAAATCTACAAATTTACGTGAATTTAACTTTATTACGAACTGATCGCTTGTAGCTCCAAAAGTCTTTAACATTTCATCGGCGATCCTAATTAGCTCAGATTCAGCTTCGATACTATCTACACCAAAAATATCTACATTAATTTGCCAGTGCTCTCTGAGGCGTCCTCGTTGTGGTCGCTCATATCTCCATAGGTTTGGAATACTATACCAGCGTAGTGGATAAGCAAGTTCCTGACGACGTCCAGCTACTAGTCTGCTTACACTAGGAGTCATTTCCGGTCTCAAGGTTACTTGTCGACCACCTCTATCTTCAAATAAATATGTCTGTTCATTAACTATTTCTTCGCCTGATTTAGCTGTGAACATTTCAATAGGCTCAATTATAGGAGCGTCATATTCCTCGTAACCATATTTTTCTAAGCAACTTCGAACTGAATTGAATAAGAATTTCTGCAATCTTTTATCTTCAGGATAAAAATCTCTGGTGCCTTTATATGGTTGTGTCGATAACATGTTTTATATTGTACATTAATTTTACATAACCAATAAAAAAGACCACTTTAATATTAGTGGTCAATAACATTGGTGGGGATGAAAGGACTTGAACCTTCACGAGTTGCCTCACTAGCTCCTAAGGCTAGCGTGTCTACCAATTCCACCACATCCCCAAGAATCTATATTTTACTTGATTAGACTATAAAAAATCAATTGTGCATCACCATAATTTTTTCTATCGACTAATTTAAGATGGTTCATCCTAATTTGATCATCATTACCAGGCCAAGAAAGAACCAACAAACCTTCATCGCTTAACAGGGTATATAACTTCTCGATGAGGTCATACTGAAGCTTATCGTAGGGAGGATCGGCTATTACTAAATCAAACTTCTCATTAGGATTTTTGTTCATCCATGACGACACGTTTGCGGATACTAAAGTAATCCTATCCCCTAGATTTAATTTGGATATATTATTCTCTATAGTCTTTTGGGCATTTCGATCATTCTCAACAATTGTTACACTGCCTGCGCCTCGGCTTATAGCTTCTAGGCTTATTCCACCTGATCCTCCAAATGCATCTAGTATCTTCAGCCCATCAATGTCGCCTAGGATATTAAAAAGTGCGCCTCGGATCTTTTCACTCATAGGATGAGTTTTATGGCCGCTGGGGGTGTCAAATATTTGCCCCTTCAGAGTTCCAGATATTATTCTCACTATTTGTCTTCTTGCTTAATTAAACCGGCGTCCTTAGCTGCGCAGTACCAAGCAACCGAAACAGTATTAATAATAGTCGGCATAAGTACTTTTCTTACTTCAACCATTAACTTAAGAGTCCAGCCTTTTTTATAGAACCTCCCATAGAGATCTTTTACGGCAATTTCCCGAGCTCTTCTTTTAAAGAATTCTCCGACACCAATCTCTTCAAATTCTTTAATGTGTGAGTCCTTAATCTCTGCGTTATTAAAAGATAATGGCTTAGACAGACTAGCTACACCAAGTTCAAATAGTCCATGCGTAGACATAAGCCCTTTCGGACCCCACATCTTCCAGTTATTGCTTACAGTTTCTCTTCTGGTATCTCCATGCATGACGACTTTCTCTTTTACTGAGTCTCTACTTTCCATGCCTTCACCCCTGAGTTCTGCTAATTTTTCCTCATATGGGTAATGATGGGCTGGAGTTAATCCATCGGTTAGTGCGTGAGCAAGCCATGCTGACTCAAAAGCACTTCGCTCCTTGTTTCCAGACTTCAATACTTTAACTAATTCATTATAGTGATTTTCAATAGCTTTAATGAGATCTGAATCTTTGTTATCGAATGGAGAATAAAAATGCCAAGGCTCATCTACCGACGGGCTTTTTCTTTTGATAGCATCAGGCCCCTTATATCCTTCGAAATGAAGTATTTGCTTAGTCGAAGGAAATACTGAGTTATCGCTTAATTTTTCCTTTAACAGCCTTCGAGAAACCCTATCAATTTTTTGATGGGCTCCAAGTAATTTTCCTGATAATGGAGTTAGTGTTGTTCCGGCGTACATTATTAATTCAAATTAGATATTATTCTTAATTTCTTTACCCTATTATACAGGTAATCGTAGTGTTTTAAGTCATCGTTTTTTGCAATAAACTCTTCGGCCATCTTTCTGGCATTCTTAATGAGAGTTAGGTTATCTAGCTTCGCCATCCTGAGATCTAACTCACCGTGCTGGCTAGTCCCATAAATTGCTCCTGGACCCCTCAAAGTCAAATCTAGCTCTGCTAGTTTAAATCCGTCGTTAGATGACACCAAAGCTCTAAGTCTTGGGCTCGGCGCAGAACTATCACTGAGCATAAGATAGCAATATCCCTGATCACTTCCTCGACCAACTCTTCCCCGTAATTGATGCAGTTGGGCCAGTCCAAATCTATCAGCAGCCTCAATTAGCATAGCTGTAGCATTCGGAACATCTACACCGACTTCTATAACAGTAGTGGAGACTAGGATATCGGTTTTCTTATCTATGAAGTCCTGCATGACTTTATTTTTTTCATCACCTTTCATTTTTCCGTGTAGCATTGCAATATTTCTATTTTTAAAATCTTTTTCACTAAGTTGTTTATATATTTTCTCCACCGAATTAGCATCCATGACTAACGAGTCATTGATGAGTGGGCATATAACAAAAACCTGGTGGCCATCATCAAGCTCTTTATTTAGGTTTTTATACATTTCAACTTTAGAATTTGGTGATATTATTTCAGTAAGTATAGGTTTACGAATATTAGGTTTCTCATCCAGTATTGAAACATCAAGCTCGCCAAAGAAAGTTAGTGCAAGACTCCGTGGGATTGGAGTTGCCGTTAAACTCAGAAAATGCGGCATTTCTGCAGCCTTAGACATTAGCCTCTTTCTCTGTTCGACGCCAAATCTTTGCTGCTCATCAATCACCACTAAAGCCAGTTTATCCATCTTAACGTTTTCTTCAATTAGAGCGTGTGTCCCAACTATAAAGCTAATTTTACCCGAGCCAAGTTCGTCTTTTATGAATTGTTTTTCTTTAGTCGACATAGATCCTACGATAAGACCTAAACTTTCAGACATTCCAAGAGGCTTCAATAGTTCGGATATCGTCTGAGCATGTTGTCTTGCTAGTATTTCGGTCGGAGCCATGAAAGCTACCTGGTAGCCCTCAGAAATCACCATTAGCGCTGCCATTGTGGCGACTACAGTCTTACCCGAACCCACATCACCCTCAACCATCCTATTCATAGGTTGGGATGAGTCTAAATCATTGTATATCTGCCAAACAACTTTCCTTTGGGCCTGAGTAAGATCAAAGGGGAGATTTTTGACAAATTTAACGGCTAGTTCTTTTTTGAACTCAACCTTCATTGAATGTTCTTTATTGTTTTCGTTCTTATTGAGTAGGCTCGCCAGACTGAGTTCGAACACCTCATCAAAACCAAGTCTTTCTTGAGCTCTTTGTATATCTATTGATCTCTCGGGAAAATGTATTAGTTCTAGTGCCTGCCTACGACTAATTAAATGACTCTCTTTAATTATCCAGTCGGGTATTGATTCTTCGACTTGTCTAATTGATGGGACTATTTCTCTAACAATTTTTCTTATAGTATTCGATGTTAGTCCTTTGGTAAGTTTGTAAACAGGTAGAATTCTTGCAGTATTAGCAGGAAAATCACTTGCTAGTTCCATTGATGGGTTCATTATTGTAAGCCGATTATTAGATAGCTCGAAATTACCTGAAACAAAATAATCGGTATTAGATTTTATCGCATTAGCTCGATAAGGCTGATTGAACCAGACCATTTTAACGGCATCTGTGTCGTCGCTCAGCACTGCCTCAGTTATATGCAGACCTCGCCTGACATATCTTCCCTTGGCTTCTTTAACTCGTCCCCTTATAGTTACTTTACCTAGTTTGATGTCTGATATTTTAGAAACTACAGAATAATCCTCGTATCTTTTAGGGTAGTAGTGAATTAGATCATTTACAGTATGAACCCCTAGTAGTCTGAATTTTTGTTCTAATTCAGGTCCTACTCCTTTAATTGTGGTAAGTGAGTTATCCAGCATTATAAGGACATTATATGCCCTATTACTTAGCTTTTGATACTAGAAAGAAAATACTTGGTCCAAAATAGGACTTGGATAGTACTGGTTGTAATATTCCCTCAATTGCAACCATAGCTTCAATTGGAACTGTTTTCTTAAGTGTTGTGCTTCTTAGGTTCGAAACAGATAGTATTCGCTCAACCTTAAGCCCTGCATGTGCAAGTTGCTTTATTACTGTCTTAGGATTGTGGTTAACGAATGGAATTTCGTCCTTTCGCTTATTTTTCTCAGAACGAATGTCTACTGGTTCAGTTGGCATTTTTTGACCCTTTACTAGGTGCTTAATTCTATTCCTAAAGTGTACGTAGTTAGCTACTTCAATAATGGCAAGTCCATCGTCAGATAGCACTCTAGATATTTCAGCAAACTCAGATGAAGGATCTGGTAGGTGATGCATGACTCGAATCATAGTAATTAGATCAAGCTCTGAATCTTTGTACTTAAGCTCATCAGCCTGCATGAGTTTTCTTTCGATATCTTTATGATCCTTGAGGAAGTCTTTGGCTATGTCTAGTTGTTGTTGTGATGGCTCAGCTAAAGTTACCTTGTCAGCATATTTTTCTAGCTCAACACATAACCTTCCGTATCCACCGCCGATATCTACAGCGTGTTTAAAATGTTTGTCACTTAGAAGTCTTTTAAAAGCTAAAACTTCTGCTTGGTGTTCATAATCTCTACCCAACCAATACTTAAGGTAGTTGTGTGATGGGTCATTATATTGATCGGCTTTTTTGTGTGTTTTATTCATATTTACTAAGACTCTATATTAGCATCAATTTATTTTTTGACAACTAATGAGAATAAGTTTTTGCCTTTTTGGAGTAAATTGTATCCGTTATTAAATATATTTTTGGGGTCATCAATTTTAGCTGAATTAACCTTAATAGCACCATCCTTAACAAAAGTTGAAGCTTCTGTATTAGAGTTTGCGAGACCAGATTCTACTATAGTTTCCAAGAACTCACCCTTATCTTCAACTGTTAGCAAAATATCTTTGAGCAAAGCCTGATCTTTTTCTTCTAATTCAGGATATGGAGTCTTGCCGAACAGAATCTTAGTTCCATCGACTACTTTGTCGGCAATTTCTTTACCATGAACAAGCTTAGTTACATCGTAAGCTAATCTTCGTTGGGCAATTCTAGATGACTTATCTGAATCAAAGTCCTTAATGAGATCAATATATTCTTCTTTATTTATAGTGGTATAGAGTTTCAGATAGTCCTTTACGCTCTCATCATCTGAATTAAACCAGAATTGATAAAAATCGAAAGGACTAGTTAGCTTAGGATCTAGCCATATTGCACCAGCCTCAGTCTTTCCAAACTTTACTCCTGTAGACTTATTTATCACCAGTGGCGCAGACCAAACATGAGCTTCAGCGCCCTCAACTCGGCGAATTAAATCTACACCCGCAATACAGTTACCCCATTGATCGGCTCCACAAACCTGTAAAGTTGCTCCAAAGTCTCTATATAGATGAAGGAAATCATAGCCCTGAATTAGTGAATAACTAAATTCAGCATAGCTTATCCCTGAACCATTTTCGCCCAATCTAGATTGAACAAATTCACGGCCTAGCATTTGGCGCATAGGCACATGCTTACCAATGTCTCTTAGAAATTCTAAGTATCCAATACTCTTGAACCAATCATGATTGTTTACTAAAACTAATTTTTCTTTGCCGAATATATTCTCATACTGGTGTTTAATAATATCGACATTTTTTTGGATGTCGGCTTCAGACTTGAGGTCTCTCTCCTGGGCCTTGCCATCTGGATCTCCAATCAAGCCAGTTGCGCCGCCAGCAAGAAGTATTGGATGATGGCCAGCATTAATAAAATGACGGATCATCATCGCTATGCATAAATGCCCTATTGTCATCCCTGGACCACTTGGGTCTACGCCCCAGTAGAAGGTTATGTTCTTTTTATCTAACTCTTCAATGTTTTTGTAAGTAGTTTGGTTAACAAAACCTCTCCACTGTAGTTCTTCGGATAATTTCATATGTCATATTATAGACTATTAGATTAAGTAATAAATATATATTGTGGATAAAGTTGCATCAGCAAATTTTCAGCTATGCGTAGGAAAATATTTGCTATAATATGATTCTGTATATGATTAATATGAATGTTGGGTGTTAAATGGCGGGAACAAGAAGATCAACTAGGTCTAAAAAAAATATCTACGTTACCAAAAAAGGTAATTCGATAAAGATTAATCAGAGTCTTAGTTCTAAGTTGAAAGCTAGAAAAAATTTACGAGCAAAAAATAAAGCTGTTTACCTTAGTGGATTACCTGCTGGCCGGATAAAAAGACTAATGTTTCATCTTCAGCCAAAAAGAATCTATCATTATTGGTTTAGCAAAAAAGGCCTCATAACTGGGCTAAAAATATTTGGGATATGTATTGCCGTTGGTTTCATATTTATGATTGGCATGTTCGCTTACTTCAGAAAAGATCTACCGAATCTAAAGGATATCACTGGAACTAATTTGGGCGGAAGTATTAGTTATTATGATCGCACCGGTACAACACTCCTTTTCTCAGACTATGATGCCGTAAAGAGAATTCCCGTACAGAGTGATCAAATAAGTCCCTATTTAAAGCACGCAACAATCGCAATCGAGGACAAGTCTTTTTATCACGAAGGCGCTTTTGACGTTAAAGGTATTGCCCGAGCTGGTTTCAATAATTTAACTAACAGAAGTGGTGGACTGCAAGGTGGTTCCACTATTACTCAGCAACTTGTAAAACTAAATCAAAACTGGACCAACGACCACACAATATCTCGTAAAATAAAAGAAATAATTCTTGCTGTTGAACTAGAAAGACAATACACGAAAGAAGAGATATTGACCGGGTACTTGAATATCGCTCCTTATGGAGGCATAGAATATGGTGCTCAAGCAGCCTCATCTGATTACTTTCATGTTTCGGCTAAAGATTTATCCTTAGCTCAAGCAGCTACCCTTGCAACAATACCAAAATCTCCAACCCTTTACTCTCCTTACAGTCCTTATTTCGATATACCTTCATTTAATAGCAGGAAGAATTACATATTAGACCAGATGGTTTCTCAGGGCTACATCAAGAAATCTCAAGCAACAGAAGCAAAAAAAGTTGATGTTCTATCTCAAATACAACCACTTACCAATAAGTATGAAGGCATAAAATCTCCATATTTTGTACTGGCCGCAAAAAACCAGTTACAGAAGGAATATGGTGCAGCAACAGTTAACCGTGGTGGCTGGAAAGTAATAACTACTTTAGATCTCAAGGATCAGAAGTTAGGTGAAGATGCAGTAGCCAATAACATAAATAACGTCAAAAGATATGGTGGCGATGAAGAGGCTATGGTTGGAGAGGATGTCACCACAGGTCAAATACTTATGCTAGTTGGTGGTACTGATTTCTATGACGGAGATCACGGTTCTATAAATTATGCTCAAACCTATCTTGCTCCTGGCTCAAGCTTTAAGCCTTATGACTACGTGTCAATGATAGATAGTACTACGAATGCTGGAGCTGGATCAGTACTTTATGACATACAACAACCAATTCCAGGATATCCTTGTACAAATAAAAATAGTCCCAAGTCAGACAAAAAAGCCAACTGTTTATGGGATTATGACTTCAAGTATCCAGGAGCTTTATCGCTTCGTTATGCACTTGCCGGATCAAGAAACGTACCTGCAGTTAAGGCAATGTTGACAGCAGGAGTAGACAAGACTATAGATACCGCCAATAAACTTATGGGATATCCAAAAGCTTATCAATGTTTTTCTGATGAGGCTCGCACCAAACCAACCCAATGTTATGGATCTTCAGCTATTGGAGATGGAGCATTCTTGCACCTTGATCAACATGTAAATGGTATTTCATCCCTTGCCAGATTAGGTGCCGTAATACCAAACACATATATCTTAAAAATATCGGACTCAAATAATAAGACTGTCTACAAGTGGACTCAGCCAAAAGCCACTCAAGTTGTTAGATCTGAATCAGCCTACATAGTAAACAATATGCTTAGTGATCCAAAAGCCAGTTACTTACCGGGATCTTGTACTGCAACTACATGTACGCCTTTAAAAAGTGGTGGCTACAAATTCCAAAGATATAATGGGTGGGATATAGCTGTTAAAACTGGAACAACCAACAATAGTTATGATGGACTTATGACTGCTTGGAATACTAAACTCGCAGTTGTAAGCTGGGTTGGTCATCACACTGACAATAAAGCACTGAACTCAGGTGGAATGGAATATATGACAGAGCCATTAACTAGAACTTGGATTCAAGGGGCAACGGATAATCTCGGAATAAAGCCAGTAAACTGGACTGCCCCTTCAGGAATAAAAACATTACCTGCATTTATCCAAACAAATCATGTTGGCGTAGGATCTCAGGAACCAGGACCTAGCACTGATATATTCCCTTCTTGGTATGTTCAAAACAATAAGAACACTACTACCAACCAAAGCACAGATAAAGTGTCTGGAGCAATTGCAACCAGCTGTACACCTGATCTAGCTAAGCAAACTGCCACCACTAGCGATTCTAATGCCTTCTCAGCTGATATTTTCTGGCCACTAGGAAAAGGAACATCGTCTACAAATAATTCATCAACCAATACAGCTACAGCAGTTGACACAATCCATAATTGTAATGATTCGCCGCCTTATTTCCCCAGCAAAACCATTAGCGTTCAATCATGTGATATCGTTAAAGGTTGTGTTATTTATATAAATGTCCAACAAGGTACTCACGCATTTAATGATCCTCAGTATCCTCAATACCCCGGAACTATAAACATAGTTGTAGGTGGATCAGTCGTAACCACTCATATCATTGACTCAAATATAGACTGTAATAATGGGCCCAACTGTAACATTACGATGACTTGGATACCCCCACAAAGTGATGCTGGCCAAAAAATAACTGTTAGCGCTCAAGTTATAGATAGTGTTCTCTACCAGGGCAACTCCGACAGCGTGGACGTTCAGGTTGCAGCACCGGAAACCACACCTCCAAAAACAAACTAGTATTACTTAGTTAATTTAGCAAAGATCATCTTGCCAGCTACGGACTGATGCATTCGATCAACTGACACCTTAACGAATTTCCCTTTTAGCTTATAGGCATTATCGACTACTATCATAGTTCCATCATCAAGGTAACCGACACCCTGATTTGGGCCACTTCCTTTTTGGATTATCTTTACTGTTACTGTTTCTCCAGGTAGGGCAATTGGTCTTAGATTCTGAGATAGCTCATTGGCATTCATTACCTTAACTTTTTCAACAATTGCAACCTTTGAAAGATTATAGTCGGTTGTATACAGGACTCCATTTGTATTTTTAGCATGTGCGATAAGTTTATCATCAGTCTTTTTAACCTCTGGGTAAGAGTCTCGGCTTATGATGACTTCAATTAATGTATTTTTCTGAAGTTCATTTATGACATCGAGTCCATACCTAGCCCGTTCTCGTTTATGTGTATCTGAGCCATCTGCGAGCATTTGTAGCTCATTTACTATGAATGCAGGAACATCTATTGGATTTTGGATAAAACCTGACTGAGCAAGCTGTATGATTCTTCCATCAATCAAACCGCTACTATCCATGATTAGACAGTTTGAATGAATCTTTTTGCCACTTTTATTATTGGTTGAAAATAATTTCACTAGGATCGCTATAAGTAACAAGGTATTGAAGTATGTTAGATATTTCATGCTTTATTTCCTAAGTAGTTATTAAGCGCTTCTCTTACATCTTTTACTGAATGAATCATATTATCCTTAATATTTATTTGTTTAGAGCAGACTATTGAGTCAAAGCCGAGTTTTTTAGTTTCGGCCAGTCTTTTATCTAGGTGTGGGACCGATCTTACCTCACCGCTAAGACCTACCTCTCCAACCACTACTGCATCTTGACTGAGTTTCAGGCCTTTTGCCGCTGATCCAATGGCCATGCAGATAGCAAGGTCGGCAGCAGGCTCAGATAGCTTCAATCCACCAACAATATTTATGTATATATCCTGGTCGGCAAGTTTTAGCTTAGTTCTTTTTTCAAGTACTGCAATTAATAGATTCAATCTGTTTAGATCAAATCCACTGGCAGTCCTTTTTGGGTAGCCATAGCTCGTTTTATTAACTAGTGCTTGAATCTCAACGAGTATTGGCCGAGTCCCTTCTAGAGCTGCAAAAACTACAGAGCCATCAGAATTCTGACGTTCGGCTAGCATTGCTTCTGATGGATTCTTTACAGACTGAAGTCCCTTATCTCTCATTTCGAAAATACCAATCTCAGTGGTAGATCCGAATCTGTTTTTGGTGGTTCTAAGAATCTTAAAGCTACCATATCTCTCACCTTCCAACTGAAGGACCACATCTACAAGATGTTCCAGTACTTTTGGTCCGGCTATGTTGCCTTCCTTTGTCACATGTCCAACTAGAATTAAAGCAGTTGAAGTTTTCTTTGCTGCGTTAGTTAATAGTTGAGTACATCCAGTTATCTGAGAAACACTTCCCCCTGCTGAAGAAAGTGAAGCTGTAGTGATTGTCTGAATTGAATCAACAACGACAATATCAAAATCTTCTTCAACTATAGTGGCGGCAATATCATCAGCGGAGTTTGATGTAGCTAATCTTAATTTAGTTTGATTAACGCCTAACCTATTTGCTCTTAGGCCAATTTGATGAGATGATTCTTCGCCGCTAACATATAAAACTTTGTTATTTTCAGCCAAAGAATACGCATATTGTAATAATAATGTACTTTTACCAACTCCTGGTTGTCCAGCAATAAGATTTACACTACCAATAACCAGTCCCCCGCCCATAACATCATCAATTTCTGGTATATTACTCGTTAGCCTTTTGACATCTTTGTTTATTAGGTTACCAACGACATCAGATTTAAGTTTCTTACCATTAACACCCGAACTAATAATATCGCCGGCCTGTAAGACCTCCTCTATAGTGCTCCAGCTTTGGCATTGACCACATTTACCACTCCAAGAACTAGATACGGCGCCGCACTGGCTACATACAAATTTTGCGGGTTGTTTCTTGGCCATTATTATCAATTCCCCTTTATGGTACTTAGATTACTGTTTAATTGATTCGATAAATCATCAAATACTAAAGCATCTTGATTCCTAGTAGCAATCAGCTGATTATACTGAGTAATAAGATCTTGGGTTGAATTGACCAGGAAATTATAATCATTTACTAATTTATTGAACCCCGGAACATCTGCGTTATATTGTTCAATTGAGTTATTTGCAATCAATGACTGCATGGTTGATCTTTGTATATTGATAAGTGTCTGGTTTGAGTTTAATTTATTTTGATTCGCATCAATCTGGCTTTTAAGAGCTGCTAGCTTCTGATCAGCATCTTTAACCTTGTTCTGGTATTTCAAAAATATCGACTTATATCCGGCAGAGTAGTTCACTATTGCCATCCTATTATTAAAATATTTAGCGTAGTATTCGTTGAGCCCTTGGGGTAGATTTGCGATTTCTGTTCCAAAAGTTGAGCTCATTTCATCTAGTACAGAATCAGGTTCTGTTTGCTGATAAATTGAAATCTCACTTCTAATTGAAGGATCTTTGAGTTCTTGATTATAATACTGGGTCAACATGTCGCCCACGCGTTTCTTTTCAGAAGCAGAAAGTCTTGCCCAAATACAATGCAGGACCTCATGTGCTGCAGTTACCTGCTCTACCCCATTGAGTTCAGGATTATCTACTTTGAATAAAAATATCCCTTTTTGATCAGGATGATAACAACCCAATATGGTAGATATACTACTTGCGCTATTAGGGCATTGATTTCTAAATTCAGAACCAGCAATAAGAACTGGGCGATTTAAATAGAATAACTTTCTGGTGTAGCTGTTCATTGTAGCCTGATCGGCTAGTGTTTTAATTTTTGATGGTGGACTGTAATTAAGAAGCTTCGCCCAATCACTTATATTTTGAGATTGCCAAAACAAAACCCCTGCAATAAGAACAAAGAAAATAAAGATTGGGAAAGATATTCTTCTTTGTCTTGTCATTAATTAAATTATATCACTAGAGAACTGCTTTAGAAGTCTCATTAACAACTGAGTATGTTAATTCGTCCTTCTTAACACCAACCCTGAGGAGGTCGCCTTTATTGATACTGTTATTAAGGATCAAATCAGCGATTTCATTTTCTAATGTTTCCTGAATGAGTCTTCTTAAAGGTCTTACTCCGTTGTGGGCATCATAGCCTTTATCGAGTAAATAATCTTTTGCGGATTTAGATAAATTGATTCCAATGACTTTTTTCGAAAGTCTTGAGGCTAATTCTTCAATCTGCAAATCGATAACTTTATAAATATCTTTTTTAGTTAAAGCTCTGAAAACTATAGATTTGTCTATTCTATTGAGGAGTTCTGGTCTTAAAAGCTTCTTAAGTTCATCCTTAACCTGGCTACTATTTTCAGAATGTAGTTTATCTAGATCACTAATTTCGGAATTTTTCGAAGCTCTGAAGCCCAAACTTACTTCTTTTTGAAGCTTAGCTGCACCAATGTTCGATGTCATTATTATTATGGTATTAGTAAAGTCAATTTTTCTTCCTTTGGCGTCAGATAAATGACCATCTTCTAGAATCTGAAGTAGCATATTGAATACATCCGGATGAGCTTTTTCTATTTCATCAAAAAGTACTAGACTATAGGGTTGTCTCCTAATTTTATCTGTTAGCTGTCCGCCATCATCATAGCCAACATAACCGGCAGGCGCTCCAACTAGACGACTAACTGTATGATGTTCTCCGAACTCACTCATATCAATCTTAACTAGGCTAGATTCGCTACCAAAGAATTCACGTGCTAAGACTCTAGCAAGTTCAGTTTTACCGACACCAGTAGGGCCTAGGAATATAAACGAACCTATTGGTCTTTTTCCGCTACCTATTCCAGCTCTGTTTCTTCGGATTGCTTTTGATACAGCAACAACCGCTTCATCCTGACCAATCAAATAATTGCCTATTGTCTTTTCTAGATTAAGTAAATACTTTGCTTCAGCCTTAATTACTTTATTAACCGGAACCCCAGTTATACGAGCAACGACATTAGCTATATCTTCACTAGATAAAATTAGTTTCTTATTATTGGCTATGCCGTCCTTCAAATTATTCAATTCTTCGATTATCTGACTAGCTCTAGTCTTTGCTCTAGCAGCTTTTTCGTAGTCCTCACCCTCTACAGCATCATCAATCCTAGCATTTATTAATTTCAATTCTTTCTGTAGTTTTCTAATCTCAGGTGAAGTTTTACTTTTCTCGACCTTAAGACTAGCAGAAGCTTCATCAAGTAAGTCTATAGCCTTATCTGGCATATATCTTTCGTTTATATAACGCTTTGCAAGATTTACTGTATCGGCAAGGACCTCATCTGAAATAGATACTCCATGAAATTTCTCATAGTGTTTTTTTAGGCCCTTAAGAATTGAAAGAGTTTCGGCAGGAGTAGATTCAGGAACCATGATTGGTTGGAATCTTCGCTCTAGCGCCGCATCCTTCTCAATATGTTTAGAGTATTCACCCGTTGTGGTTGCGCCAATAACTTGAATCCTACCTCTAGCAAGAGCTGGCTTTAGTATATTGCCTGCATCCATAGCACCTTCAGCTGCACCGGCACCTACTATTAGATGTAACTCATCAATAAAAATAATTACATTATTATTGTCTTCAAGTTCTTTCATAACTTTTTTGAGTCTCTCTTCGAACTCACCACGATACTTAGTCCCAGCAATCATGCCAGCTAAATCTAGCATTATGATTTTTTTCTCTAGTAATGTGTCTGGAACATCCTCGCTAACAATTCTTTGCGCAAGGCCTTCAACTATGGCAGTCTTACCAACTCCTGGCTCACCAATTAGCACAGGATTATTTTTGGTCCTTCTGTTTAGAATCGTTATAAGCCTCTTAATCTGATTGTCTCTACCAACGACTGGATCAAGTTCATTTTTTCTAGCCTTACTGGTTAAATCAGTACCGTAAAAATCTAGTATGGTTTTTCGAACGGTTTTAGTCCTTCTAGGAATATCGTCTGAAGATTCCCGAGCTCCCAAATCATCACTTTGTCTGCTAAGGAAACTTTCAATGTCTCCGGTTAAGCTATCGATATCTACTTTTAATTCTTTAAGTAGCACTGTTGCTCTAGAGTTTTTTTGACTTAATATGCTGTATACAATGTGCTCGGTGCCACAAAAATCTTGATCGTAGTCCTGGGCGATATCATAGGCGTTCTTTAAAGTAAGCTTAGCTGTTTCGCTAAGGCCCTTTGCACCCATATTTATAACTAAGGTTTTTGGAGTAAGATTTAAAGCCAATCTAGCCTGATCAAGAGTAATTCCAGCTTCTTCAAGAATTTTTGCACCCATTGAATTTTGTTGTGCAAGTACACCAAGTAAAAGATGTTCCGTACCAATATAAGCACTGCCTAGATTCCTAGCGATTGCATCGGCATGCTTCAAACTCGAAAGTGCATTATTTGTGAGATGGTTTAAAAATTCTTGGAAATCTGGAGATTGGGGCATCATATCAAATTACCTCCGTTAGGTGTTTGCTAATTTTCATAGTCATATATCTATGATAGCGCTACTGGCACTCTCAAGTCAAGAGCGCCAATTTATAAATTATTTAACTTCTGGTTCGTCGCCGTGCTCTTCAATTGCACTAAGTAATGAGTTCTCAAGTTCTGACTTTTTCTTAAGTTTAGGGGCACTTAACTTAACAGATTCAGTTTTTGGTTCTACAATTTTAGCTTCAACTTTTTCAGTTCCAATAGAATCTGATTGTTCTTGCTCAATATCTAATTCATAACCAGTCAATTTACTAGCTAATCTAACATTTTGGCCGCCCTTACCAATAGCTATTGAAAGCTGATCTTCAGGAACGATAACTCTAGCTTTCTTATTATTAATATCCAAGATAACTTTTGTCACTTTAGTAGGACTTAAAGCATTTGTTATGTAGGTAATTGGTTCTTCATCCCAGACAACGATATCAATTTTTTCTTGGTCGCTGATTTCACCCATGACTGCATTAACTCTTGTTCCGTGACCACCAACAAATGTTCCAACTGGATCAACACCTGGAACAGTTGAGCTAACAGCTATCTTGCTTCTAACACCAGATTCCCTTGCGATGTCTTTAATCTCAACAGCGCCGCTTTCCATTTCAGGAACTTCACCCCTGAATAGGAATTCTATAAATTCAGTATTGCCACGGGAGACTACTAACTGTGGTCCTCTGAAGCCTCGTTCAACGTCTTTCAAGTAAACCTTTAATCTTTGGCCAGGGTAGTATCTTTCACCTTGGATCTGTTCGCTCTTTGGCATAATAGCTTGGGCTTTACCAACATCTACTCTCACAATGTTACCTTCAACTCTTGCAACAAGACCATTAATTACTGTACCGATTTTATCTTCATACTCACTAACTATGATTTCTCTTTCAGATTCTCGTAATCTCTGTAGGATAACTTGCTTCGCAGTTTGCGCAGCAACTCGACCGAAAGTTTTAATATTTTCGTGAACTTCAATAGAATCACCAACTTTTATGTTCTTTTGCATTACCGATGCATCACCTAGACTAATCTCGTAAGCAGGGTTTTCTACTGCATCTACGACAATCTTTGTAATATAGGCATCCACATCACCATTATTAAGATTCATTGAAATTTTTACTTCCTGTTCCCTATCTCCATAATCTCTACGATATGCAGCAGCCAAGGCCTGTTCAACAACTTCCTGTACTGTTTCTTCTGGTAAATTCTTTTCTTCAGCAATAGTTCGAATAGCTATAGCCAATTGTTTCATGTCTAATTCCATGACTTCTCCTTGTTTTTAAATGAAAAAATCCGACCTAGCGGCCGGAACAT
>Ga0194045_1000112_pt1 | contig 24459 bp, 22 predicted proteins | sample JunL6211m_MetaG_FD_161686 | JGI IMG/M metagenome (GOLD analysis project Ga0194045, IMG submission 161686) | Anoxic zone freshwater microbial communities from boreal shield lake in IISD Experimental Lakes Area, Ontario, Canada - Jun2016-L626-11m | ecosystem: Environmental > Aquatic > Freshwater >...
TACAGTAATTTGGAATGGGACTATGGGAGTTACCGAAACGCCAGGTCTTCATGGTCCTGTCGGTCCTTTTGCTAGGGGTACAGAAATTATTGTTGAATCGATGCTAGGTGAATTTGGTAATCGACCCTTCAGTCTTGTTGGTGGCGGTGACACAGTTGGGTATTTGGAATCAAGAAAGATTATTGATTCATTTGATCATGTTTCTACTGGAGGCGGCGCTAGCCTTGAGCTAATGGCTGGAAGAAAACTACCAGGAGTTGAAGCGCTTATGGATAAAAAAGAAAAGGCTAGAATCTAATGGATAGAAAAATATTAATTGTCGGAAACTGGAAAATGAACTTGAATGTTGCGCAGGCTAGTTTGCTTGTTCAACGCCTACATCAAAGAATTAAAATTCATAGAGGTGTTGAGATAGTCTTAGCTCCAACTATGCTAACCTTGCAGCCAGTTAGTACTGAAATAGATAGAAGAAAATTTAGACTAAGTGCTCAAGATGCATATTCGAAAGATGAAGGTGCATATACTGGTCAGGTTAGCTTCACAATGCTAAGAGACTTAGTTTCATACTGCATAATAGGTCATTCAGAAAGAAGAATATATTTTAATGAAACACTTGATACTGTAAAAGAAAAAGTTAGTGCAGCAGTCAGGAATGAAATAACTCCAATACTTTGCATTGGAGAAACTAAGATAGAAAGACAGTCTGGCGAGACAAAACAAGTTCTTCACGATCAACTGACAACAGCAATTGCCGACCTAACAGCTTCTGAAATAGACAATATAGTTATAGCTTATGAGCCAGTATGGGCAATATCTACATTCGGTGGTGAAATAGCAAAGCCTGCGGATATTAAAGAAATAATCGATTTTATTAGGAATCAGATAAGTCATTTGTATGGACTGGGTACCGCAAAGCGAATTAGGGTTTTATATGGTGGCAGTGTAGATGATAATACCGTAACTTCATATATTGAAATACCAGGATGTGATGGAGCTTTAGTTGGCGGAGCCAGTCTCAACTACCATAAATTTAGTGCCATTATCGACAAAGCATCATTGGTCTACCAAAAAAGTAAAAATCTAAATTAAGTAAATAAGCATTATCCCTGTTACAATATCTAGATGCTTACAAAAGATATACTTGAGGGTTTAAATCCAGAACAGCTACGTGCTGTAGAAACAACAGAAGGCCCTTTACTGATTCAAGCAGGTGCTGGAAGTGGAAAAACAAAGACTCTTACCCACAGAATCGCTTATCTAATCGCTAACCACAAAGCAACTCCATACAATATTCTTGCAGTCACATTCACAAATAAGGCTGCTAAAGAAATGAGAGAAAGAGTTGCTAAGTTATTAGGCGATAATTCTAATAATAGAAGTTTTATGCCTTGGATGGGAACCTTCCACTCTATTTGCGTGAAGTTGCTCCGTCAAGACGGTGATCACATTGGAATCAGTAAAAATTTTATAATCTTTGATGAAGACGATCGGATTAGTGCAATTAAAAGAGCATCAAAGCGACTCCAGATTGATGAAAAAGCTTTTCCGGCTAGAGCACTCTCTAGTGCTATTGGTTCTGCAAAGAATGAGATGATGACGCCAGATGAATATAATAGTACGGCTAGTTCGCCAACCCAAAAGACTGCAGCACAGGTCTATCCAATATATGAATCATTGTTAAGGGAAAATAAAGCTCTAGATTTCGATGATTTGATTCTATCTACAGTAAAGCTGATGAAAACAGTAAAAGAAGTACGAGAAAAATGGCAGAATCAGTTTAGCTACATAATGATTGATGAGTATCAAGACACTAACTCCGCACAATATAATTTAGTGAAGCTTTTAACTTCGAGCAAAAAGAACATAGCTGTTGTTGGCGACGACTGGCAAAGTGTCTATAGCTGGAGAGGTGCTGATTTCAGAAACATTCTTAATTTCGAAAAAGATTATCCTGGGTGTGCAATCATTAAGCTAGAACAAAACTATAGAAGTACGAAATCTATTCTTGAAGCGGCCAATGCAGTAATAACAAAGAACCAGCAACGATCAGATAAAAAGCTTTGGACTGATAGCGAAGGTGGTTTACCGGTTCAAATTATTCAGGTTAATAATGAGCGAAGTGAAGGCGAAACAATAATTCGAAGAATCAGAAACTCTATTGACTCAGGCCTTAGAAAATATCAGGACTTTGCAGTTCTTTATAGGACTAATGCCCAGTCAAGATCGATCGAGGAAGCATTTGTGCATTACGGAATCCCTTATAAGATTGTTGGTGGAACAAGATTCTATGACCGTAAAGAAATTAGAGACCTAATTGCTTACATGAGACTAATTTATCAGCCAGAAGACAGAGTTAGTTTCGATAGAATTATTAATCTTCCAGCTAGAGGAATTGGTGCTAAATCAGTTCAAACATTCAACGACTGGATGATGAGTGAAGGACTTAACCTTTCTGCTGGACTTGGGAGAGTCACTGAATGTAAGGAATTAACTGAAAAAGCTAGGACTGGTTTGTCTGAGCTTGGCAACGTAATAATTACTTTGAATGAAAACATCGAAAATCTTACTCCATCTTCATTGCTGGATACCCTAATAAGGCGCATTGGATACATGGAATACCTAAACGATAAAACACTTATGGGTGAATCACGTCAAGAAAACGTCAAAGAGCTACTTAGTGTGACTGAAGAATATGCCGACTTAGGCTTATCTGGTTTTCTAGAAGAAATTAGCTTAATTAGCGATCTAGACCAGGCCAATATGAGCGATGATTCGGTAACATTAATGACTCTTCATGCTGCTAAGGGTCTAGAATTCCCAGTAGTATTCATGACGGGGATGGAAGAAACAATATTCCCTCATTCTAGGGCCTTGTATGACCAGAGTGAAATGGAAGAAGAGAGAAGGCTTTGCTACGTTGGAATGACTAGAGCTAGAGAAGAGCTATATCTTACATCCGCAAGCACTAGACTGCTTTATGGTGGTCTTCAGCATAACCCGCCAAGTAGATTCTTGAGTGAGATTGATTCCGAAAGTGTTTCCGAAGGTAGCTATTTTGATGAAATACAAAGCAGTCACGGTTATGGTGCCAAGCCTAGCAACGAGCCTCATTATGTACCGGATCTAGAAATTGGCGATAGAGTATCTCATTCTTTATTCGGCGAAGGAAGCGTTATGGAGCTTGAGGGTGAGAACGCTGTGATTTACTTTAATGGCAAAGGATCAAAGAAGCTAAACATCTCATTTGCCCCACTTAAAAAACTATAAGAACCATGGCTAATCTATTTAATAAAATTCTATTTTGGATCACTTGGCCGGCAGTTTATTTAATAGTTAACAATACAGAGAGAACAAGGGCTGTAATTATCAACCAGAAAAAAGAGCTTTTGGTAGTGAGGGGTTGGATTAATGATGGTAAATGGCAATTACCCGGTGGCGGAATTAAGAAAAATGAGACTTCTCTAGATGCAACAATCCGTGAGGTTGAAGAGGAGATAAATCTAACTCTAAATGCAGACAAAATCAGGTTAATAGGTAGTGAGAAAATAATAGATAATAAGATAAGTTATAAATGCGATTTCTTTTTGGCTGATGAAGTTGACTCTCAAAATGCAAAAGCAGGTTCAGAAATAAAAGAATTTAAGTTTATTGAAATAGATAAAGCTAAAAATATTGCTGAGGAAGTTATCTTAGCAATAAAACTTATTAACTCTTAACATGTTAAAATTAAGAGATAAAGAACTAGAATTCTACTTTTAATGGCAAAAAATATAACCCAAGACAATGACCAAGGAAGCTCTGATTCGCCAGAATTTGGCCTAATTAACCATCCCTTCCTTTACCCAATAATATTATTCGTTATTTGTGTAATTAGTTTTATTGGTTTCTGGATTTATTCAAGTAAATCAATTACAGCTCCCGTAAACTCTAAAATTGTGATAATCAATCATGACGGCAAAACCGTAACAGTTCCTACGAAGATTTCAACCGTTGGTGGAATTTTAGAAAATCTAGGAATTGCCCTACATAAAGGTGATGTAGTTGAGCCAAGCCTAACTACTCAAATTAACCAAGATAACTTCAGAGTAAATGTTTATAGAGCTAGACCGGTTGAGGTTGTAGATGGCCAAGATAAAACATTCTCCTATAGTGCAGCTAAGACTTCGAGGGCAGTTGCTGACCAGCTCGGAATCAAGATCTACCCAGAAGACAATTTATCGGTACTCCCAACCACAAACTTTTTGACTGATACCGCAATAGCCGACCGTATTGTTGTAGACAGAGCTACGCCGGTAAATATAAATATATATGGTACCCAAACTCAAATTAGGACACATGCTAAAACAGTCGCTGAGCTTGAAAAGCAGGTTAATATAAAGATAGCTAAGGGAGATACCTTAACTCCACTGGGCAGCACTCCAATAAGTCCAAATATTTCTGTTTTCTTAGTCCATAAAGGCACCAGTATTCTTAACACCACGGAACAAATTTCTATGCCAAATCAAATAATACAGGATGCAACACTAGCCTATGGAACATCCTCTATTAGACAGCAGGGTAGTCCAGGGACTCAAACTGTAACTTACCAAATTAATTTAGTTAACGGCAAGGAAGCAAGCCGTACTGAACTGCAAAGAATTACAACAGTACAGCCAGTTACACAAATTGTAGTACAGGGAACAAGCCTTTCAGGTATTAAAGGCGATATGGCACTCGCAGGTATATCTCCTTCGGACTATCAATATGCTGATTACATTATTTCTCACGAATCTGGCTGGTGTCCAACAAAAGCTCAGGGAGAGCGCTATTGTCCTGCAATTCCGGATAATTCCGGTACTCCAAACGGATATGGTTTATGTCAGTCAACTCCTGGATATAAAATGCAGAGTGCTGGATCTGACTGGGCAACTAACCCAATTACTCAGCTAAGGTGGTGTAGCGGATACGCTAACAGTAGGTATGGTGGATGGTACAATGCATACAATCATTGGTTAAGTAGCTATAATTGGTAATATGCAAAATAAATCTTTAGGACAGCACTGGCTAAACGATAAATACAGCTTAGAATCTATGCTTGAGGCTGTTCATCTAAATAAAGAGGACAATGTTCTTGAAGTAGGCCCTGGCTTAGGACCTTTGACTAGGTTATTGGTTGAGATGGCCAGCCAGGTAACTACGGTTGAAATAGACAGGGAGTTGATTGCATATCTCAAGGCTAATATAAAAGCTCCTAATCTAACTATAGTTGACCAAGATATACTAAAGTTTGACCTAGAAAGCCTTCCCAAGGATTATAAGGTTGTAGCCAATATTCCCTATTACTTAACAAGTAAACTATTTAGAAAATTATCTGAATCGACAAATCCTTTCTCCGAAGCTGCAATATTAGTACAGAAAGAGGTTGCTGAGCGAGTAGCTTCTAAGCCTGGATCCATGAGTATTTTAAGTGTCAGCGTTCAATATTATAGCTATGTGTCTCTAGGATTAGTTGTTCCAGCATTATTATTTGATCCACCTCCTAAAGTAGATTCGCAAGTTGTAATACTTAAAAGACGAGAGAGTCCATTATTCCCCGAGGTAAACACAGAGCAGTATTTCAAAACAGTAAAAGCTGGATTTGGACAGAAAAGGAAAAAACTTTCGAACTCCCTAAGTGCAGGTCTGGGAATCAGTAAAGAAGAGATTGAATCTATGCTTGCTAATGTCAATATAGATCCAGGAACTAGAGCACAAGCGCTTGATCTTAGCCAATGGCGAGATATAACAATAGCTCTAAATAAAGAATAGCCCATACACTTGACATGTTAAGTATATAGATATATATTCCAAGCATGATTGAATCATCAAAAGATCTAGATATTATTACTAAGCTTCAAAGACTCGCCTTTCGCATTGAAAGACATGCCGATCAAATATTATTAGAAAAACTTGGAATAGGATTTTCCCAGTTTAAGATTATTCACGAACTAGATAGAAACCCTAAAGCAAAACAAAACCAAATAGCAAAAGCACTTGGCCAGACTGAGGCCAGCATCAGCCGACAAGTAAAAATTATGAGAGAAGATAGATTATTGATAACATCAATTAACTCTAGCAATAAAAGAGAGCATGTAACCACATTGACTCCGAAGGGAGCAAGAATAAAAGAAGCTGCAACCGAGTCTCTAGATAAACTATATAAAAGTATCGTTCAGGAGATTGCCTTAAAAGATATTGAAAGAGCTGAAAAAATAATTGACATTATATCCCTAAAAGCATAGGCAATTTATATAAAATATGTTATAATCTATGATTACGGGGCTGAATTTAAGCTTGACGTAGGACTTTATTGGCTTGATTGGCAGGTCGCTTGCTGAGCGTTATACGGCAAAATTCAATAACTGCAAAAGTTTTGAACCGCGTAGCAACTGCTGTAAGAGGATTTAATCCTTTTGCTGTAAGTGCTTTCGCACCAGCTGTAGCCTAATAGCTATAGCCGTCGCAACTAATGACGCCAGATAATTTCTTGTGATGTCATATCATCTGGATGCCTATGTATTTTTGATCTAGAATACATAATAAGACTTCATAGATATATTGGGATTTGAATTTTGATAGTTTCTCGTTCATATTCCAAGACAAACCTTCAAACTATCTATGCCTGTAGAAGATCGGCAATCAATAAACCTTCGGACGTGAGGGCAGTGCTCACCAGCTCCACCAAAAGGGACTTTTCGTTATTCGAAAGGTCTTTTTTATTTGGTTTTAAGAAGTAAATAGGGCTTAATTGATTGGTGCCAACTTTTTTCTCAGAATTGAATGAAATTCCATCCGGAAATAGCAATAGTTGGCACTGGACTCGTTCTTCATGAGTAAGTTTCCACCATAAATTGCTCTACACTATATATTTAGGTTTTTTAGGTTCTTAACAGGGTAGGGAGTAGGTTTTTGTAGGTTGTTTTATACCTATAATTTCCGATAGCCAAAAGCTTCAACATATCCGACATTTTCTGACACCCTGAGTGTTAGGTTTTGCTAGGTTCTAACAGATTATATATGTTATTAAAATATTTAGATTTATCTCGATAATATCCGACATTTTCTGATACTGTAAATGTTAAGTTTTGTTAATCTTTTAGTCGTATAAGTAGGCTTTTGTTTAGTTATAGTAAAAGTAACCGCTTGCAGATAATTCGTAAGTTATTGGGAAGGGGGGGTAGGCGGTGGGCAAGCATTTTCGCTACACTGTCCAGTTGATAACATCAGTCGATAATAAGGGTATAGCACGGGGTAAGTATATGTACCCGAAGTACCAGATAGGGTCTTATAGTTAATCCAACTGGCTCCGTCGTTGCTACCTTGTAGCCTTACGCCTGGGCAAGCTGAACCGCTAGAGCAATTATAGCTAAGCCGCCAGTTTAAGAAGCCCGTAGCGTCTGCTTTACCCGTAAGAGATAGCCATTCATCAGTATATCCATGGCCAGGGAAATAAGTACCACCTGCATACCAATTAGAAGTTCTATTACCGCTAGTAAAAGTATAGGTGTAGGGTGCTTTTTGTGTTGGTGCTGTTGGGGCGGGGGTTGCACTTGGCGTTGTAGACTTAGTGGTTGTGCTACTGCTTGGAGGAGCACTCTTGGTAGCTGTTCCTTGTTGTGCGGGTGTAGTGGCTGTAGGGGTGCTAGCGTTGACCGATGGTAGTTCGGTCTTTGGATCAGTATTATTAGTTTCTGTGGCAGACTGTTGCGTAGTGCCTGTTACTTGGTTTTGATTATTAGTCTTTTGCTTTTCAACAACATATAGGGTTGTAGGTACAGCAATCAAGGCACCAACTAATAGGGCTATGATTACTGCCTTGTTAGCCTTAATTACACGCAACACTTTATTAGCAGATTTTCTAGGTAAGTGAGGCAAATTCATACTTGCTTATTATTGTACTCTTATAGTGTTCTGATAAGATAGTAGGCATTCTTCATCATAGTCCAGTGCCCTGAGCGATAGGCATAGTAACAACTTGAATCATAGCTAATACAAAACCATCCTAGATTCTTGATAAGTTTACAAACCCATTACTTAAGAGTACAGTTGAATTATAAATGAGGTATTAAAATGCGCCAGTTCATAAATAAGCTAATATTATTAACCTTCTTTGCACTCTTTCTTGGAGTTAACTTTTCTCCCAATGCCCTCGCTTACGGGGGTCTAATAAACAATGGTGATTTTGAAAGTGGACACACCCAATGGTATGAAGCGTTATTAATAAATGGAAGTTTAACTCCTGTGAATAATATTATCCAAAGTGGTAATAATGGCGGCAGTGGCAACTACTACGCCTATATGTACTCAAGTTCTATTGGACAAGATATGCTTTTCAGCAATGATTTTGTGCTACCAAGTGATTATGACAGTTTACTATTAAACTTTGACTCAAAATATCGTTTAGGCTACGACTCTAGTTGTATTAGTGGGTTTAATGTAACCGCTGTTGGATTGAGTGACGTAACTACAAGTGAAGTAATTACAACGGCTACTCTCAACAACGCAAATAATACTTTTTCTAGCCAGGATTCTTATAGTAATCGTAGCGTTCTATTAGGTTCAGGGTTAACTGCAAGGGCTGGGCATACTATAAGATTAACAGTTTTTTCAATAACAGATGACCCAAATTGTGAGCAAGTACTCTATCTTGATAATGTCAGCCTACAGAATGGTAAGTTAACGCCAGTCTATCGTTTCTATAACTTCATACAAGGCGTACATTTCTATACGGCAAATCAAGCTGAAGCCACAAACGTGAAAAATAATATGGCTACAACCTATAGGTATGAAGGCATCTCTTACTTTGCTAACACTAATCAAGAATCAGGCACAACGCCAGTCTATCGTTTCTATAACTTCATACAAGGAGTACATTTCTATACGGCAAATCAAGCTGAAGCCACAAACGTGAATAATAATATGCCTGCAACTTATAGATACGAAGGTGTATCTTATTATGGTAACCCTAGCCAAATTTCAGGCACAACGCCAGTCTATCGTTTCTATAACTTCATACAAGGAGTACATTTCTATACGGCAAATCAAGCTGAAGCCACAAACGTGAATAATAATATGCCTGCAACTTATAGATACGAAGGTGTATCTTACTTCGCCTTCCCATAAACTATCTTGAGCAAGCACATCCTAGATTATTTCATCTTGCTGTTATATGCACTATAAGGTCTTGAGTCTTTGTTTCGCACTGCACTATATTGACCTTTCTTCTTCGTACATTTGGGGTGCAAATAGTGCCTGTAGCGGGCCACAATGTACTACAGGATTAGATCAGGATCTACCAGGTAATATGACGCTGGTCAACCCTCAAGCAAATCCTGCTATAGATTTTAGTGCATACCCTGCTCAGAATGCCTGCAAAGCAATAGGCGGTAGACTACCAAGCAGATATGAGCTATCAGCTATTTATGCTGGGAGAGTAACGTATGGTAATAACTTTATTGGCGGTGGCCCCCATTGGTCAGCGACTGAAGGTATTGATATAGGCACTTCAGCTGCATGGTATGTGTCATTCTTTGGCGGCTATACGCAATCAGCTTCTAAAGACTTTAATGCTGGATACGTGCGATGCATCAAAGGGGACTTTAGCCCGATTTCACCCATACCAATTACCGCAATTTCATTGAGCGGCCCTCTCAGCGAGGGTGATGTAATTACAATAAACTCACTTTCACTTACGCCATCAACAGCAACGGCAACTTACCAATGGCAGAAATCGAACACAGTAAATGGTACCTACGCTAATATTCCAGGCGCAACAACAGATACGTTTACTCCATATTCTGCAGATGTTGGTAAATTCATAAAGCTGGTTGTGACTGGTAATGGCTACTATACCGGTACGGTAACAAGCGAACCTTTGTCTGTTGTTGAATGGGGACCAAAGGCTGGTGGCGCAAGTCCTTGTGGTGCATTATGTGTGGAGGTTGGTGTAACGTATAGCGTACAAGTAAGCGATTGCTCTGGTAGCTATGCCATTTTGTCCGGTGGCGATGGAACTCACTATCCCGTTACGGGCAGTGTTGCTGATATAAGGGGAAATGGTTATATGTCCTGTAAATACACACTAAATGCGCCAGTAACTGGTACCTATAAGTTTCAACTTAGCGCCACAACCACTGCTGACGTATTGAATAGTACAAAACTTTTTGTTGATGCATCTACATTACCGGTGCCTCTTCCATAGATAATATCAGTTGCCGTGCACTACCCACCGGGCATATGTATAGCCTTAAGCTGGCTCCATTCAATTTGCATAATATCCCGCCATCTACTCTGTTCCTCAATGATTTGGTGCCAATTATTTTCTACTAGCTCCACCATAAGAGACTTTCAATTACTTGAAGGTCTTTTTTGTTTCAATAAAGTAACTGCAATTATATATATGCTACAATCAACTTAAGCTTAAATAATAAACAGGATAAAAATATGAAAATTAAAAAACTAAATAGTCGAGGATTCTCACACATTGAAGCATTTATGCTAGTAATCGTTGTTGTGGCGATAGTTGGCATAGGCTTCTTTGTAGTTAATAAGAATAAGAGCACTAAACAAGTGGCTCATGCAGGATCGAATACTTTATTTCTATCAAAAACACTTCCGGGTGTGACTAACATTTTGGCTAGATACGGTGATTTCATTTATGCCGAAACTGGTGGTAATGGAAAAATGGATGCAACACCAGGGCTTAGTATTTATAATATTGCCGGCAAAACTCCAACTTTAGTCAACGGTATTAAGGGTTTTAATAACTCATATTGGGTTGGTTCCGGAAGTCAGGGAGTTACAGCATATAATGCATACTATTTTGATTCGGTAAAAAATATTTTATACGTATCAACTCCCGACGGCTGGAGTCCCTATAAAACAAGCCTAATAACTGCTTATCAGCTATATCCAAATGGTGCGTTACCACAAGTAATTGCACAATTAGCAGATTTGCCAAGTGGATCAACTATTACAGGAATAACAGGCCAGGGCAACTATATTTATGCATCATATTACACTGAATCAAAAGATAATACATTGAATCTATCAAATAGTTTAATGTCATTTAAGCTGATTCCAAATAACAAGAGCTATGTTTACCAAACTCTTGCCAGAACAACTGTAGATCCAGCTAACTTTCCTACAAGTCAAAACGATAGCAATTGCTCGAGCAATTGCTTAAGTGCATCTGGTAAATTTCTTTACGAAGGCGTAAATCATATAACCCCATTCAGCCAAACCGCACCTGTCGGAAAGGTATTGGCTTTCGATATAGCCGATGAAACCAAGATAAGCTTTGTTGCATCATCTAAAGTAACCTTAGCAAATATAAAGGTTACGGGTAATTTGCCCATAGAAAGTCTTGTTGCTGTTGGCTCAGATATTTATGTAGGAGGAGAGCAAGGCGCAATTTACAGGATCCAGAATAATGGCTCAGTCTTGACTCAAAAAGGAATATTTCGATCTAACATTTGGCCTTCCCAGCCAGCAACTCCCTATATGGTTTTATCAGATGTAAGTTCCCTTTCATACAATCCGATGAAGGGTTCACTATATGCCCTAGTCAATAATGAGTATTTCCCGAAAATGAATTCCTTCCCAATACTCGGCAGTATAGTTTATGAATTGGGCTTACCAGGCAAAACAAGCAATTCGCTAAATCCTATTTCTTACAAAACATTCAATAATGGAAATTTTGTGAATCTAGGAAGCGATCAGATAGGATCATCAAATCCATTTGTATATTTAACCGACCACACTCAGACTCAGCTTTGGGGGCAAAACTAAAATTAGATTTAACGAATCAAATACCGGCGTATTAATGCCGGTATTTTGATTTAGAATTATTTAACATACAATAGAGCTTAATTATGACACCAATTATTTTATCCGTTGCGACATTCTTATCTACTTTAGCTGGTGGAATTTTCGCTTTGCGTAATAAGAAGTGGATTAAGAAAATAATGGGATTCACGGCTGGTGTAATTATAGGTGTTGTAGCTTTTGATTTACTACCAGAAATATTTAGATTAGTTAATGAAAATAATATCAGCTCTACTGTGCCTATGGTGGCTTTAGTTGTTGGCTTTTTGGTCTTTCATATAACTGAGAAGTTCCTTCTTATGCACCACGGAGAAGAAAAGCAGTATGGATCTCATCACCATCCTCAAGTCGGAGTATTATCTGCCCTAGCTTTATCTGGACATTCATTCCTCGATGGTGTTGGCATAGGTTTGGGATTTCAGGTTAATACAACGGTAGGAATAGCTGTTGCAATTGCAGTTATTGGTCACGATTTTGCAGACGGCCTTAACACTGTAAATTTGATGCTCGTTAATAAGAACAAAGACAAAAAAGCTTTCAAATTTTTACTACTTGATGCTATAGCTCCTGTAATTGGTGTGCTTTCAACTCGTTTTTTTCATTTATCTACAACCAATCTAGTTATATATCTAGGATTTTTCTGTGGGTTCCTTTTATACATTGGAGCAAGTGATATTTTGCCACAGGCCCACGAAGATGGAAGCACGAAGACTATCATAGGATTAACAGTTCTAGGCACTATATTTATCTTCACTGTGACCAGATTCGTTTAGTCGTTAATTAATTTCGTGTTTTAATCTTTTTATGTTATAGTTTGCTTACTAGATAAAGCTGCTTAAACAATAAAAGGTTAGGTTCTAGAATTAATAAAAGCAAGTGTTTCGAGAAGCAGCTAACTGTTTGCCAGTTTCCCTCTCGCGCTATAAGAAGGAGAAATTAATGGCAAATAAACTCTTTATAGGCTCTTTAGCTTATTCAGTAAACGATGACTCGTTGAAGGAATTCTTCGAAGCTGCAGGTTCTGTAGTTTCTGCAAACGTCATCATGGACCGAGCAAGTGGTCAGTCTAAAGGTTTTGGTTTCGTTGAAATGTCAAACGACGACGAAGCTGCTACAGCTATTAAAGAATTAAATGGTAAAGATCTTGCAGGAAGGGCTATTAACGTAAGTGAAGCTCGACCTCGTGAAGACAAGCCACGTGATTCTTACCGTGGTGGTAACGGTGGCGGCAACGGCGGTGGTTACAGCTCAGGCCGTGACCGAAGATATTAATTAGTTTTATAAACTGTTAATAACATTTATAGCCTAGTACTTATGTGCTAGGCTATTTATATGTCTCAAGACGTAAGCGCAATAAAAATTACCGATGTATACAAGTCATTTGGAAAGAACAATGTTCTTAAGGGTATAGACTTAGATATTAGACAGGGTGAAATATTTGGATTTCTAGGACCTAATGGTGCAGGTAAAACTACAACCATTAGGGTGATACTAGATATTTTTAGAGCCGATAAAGGCTTCGTAGAAATATTTGGCATCTCTAACCAGAAAATTAAAAAAAGCCATTCATTATTTGGCTATCTTTCTAGTGATATGGTTTTAGATAATGATTTAACAGGTAAACATTATTTGGAATATGTAAACTCAAGATATGGTGGAAAATATATGGCTAATGCTGAGGTGCTAGCTAATATATTAAAAGTAAATCTGAACCGAAAAATAGGGAAATTATCCTCAGGTAATAGGCAAAAGATAGGACTAATATCTGCATTGATGCACAATCCTAAGCTTTTAATACTAGACGAGCCAACTCAAGGATTTGACCCTTTAATCCAGCAAACATTTGTTAAGCTCATTCAGCAATTCAGAAAAAAAGGCGGGACTGTATTTATGTCGTCTCACATTCTTGCTGAGGTTCAAGAGTTGTGCGATAGAGTAGGCTTCATTAAAGATGGAAGTATCGTAGGATTGAAGTCAGTTTCAGAACTTAGATCTTCAGCTCGTAAAAAGATTATAATTTCCTCCGATTCAGAAACCCTAGAAAAGATTAAGTTTCAGCATAAATCTTTACCTGGCCTCCATTATATAAGTGAGTCACAGAATTCAATGAGTTTTGGTTATTCCGGAGATATTAATAAGCTACTGGAATATCTATCAAGCAAAAAAATTAAAGATTTAAATATTCTTGAACCAGAGCTTGACGAAATATTCCTAGATTTATATAAGAACGGTGGCAAAATATGAGAACTTTAGCTACTAAAATTTTATTTCAAAAAAAGATGTTAATTTTCTGGTGGTTTATTGGAGTAATGGCTCTAACTGTCCTTACTATGTATTTCTTTCCTGCATTTAAGAATGGTAGCCTTAGCAGCTCACTTCAATCATTGCCAACTTCTCTTCAAAAAATATTAGGTGATAGTGCCTCATGGAATACAGTTGGTGGATACATACCCCAGCAGATATTTGGTCTTAGAGTGCCAATAGTATTGTCTGTGCTGTCTATATACTTGTTTAGCAATCTTTTTACGGGTGATGAGAAAAAAGGGCTCCTAGAGACTCAATTATCGCTCACAAACGGAAGAACAAGAGTCTTGATTAATAAGATAATTGCCTCAATCATAATCCTCATTTTGATAGCCGGAGCAGCCTACGTTGGTGTAACCATAGGCCTAAAGTTAATTCATTACCACTATGACTACATTAATCTCGTTAAGCTCTTATTGAATTGCGTCATTCTTTGTCTTGATTTTGGACTAATAACATTCTTAATAGGCTGCATTTCTGGGAGTAATGGGCTAGCAATAGGCCTGTCATCGGCCTATGTGTTTACGAGTTACCTTATAACATCAATGGTTTCATCGGTCTCAACTCTAAAAGTTCCAGAAAAGTTCTCATTGTTTCATTACTATCAGGCACAAGCATCATTCAGTACTTTTAATCTTATAATCATTGGATCAATTGGTATTTTTTGTTTAGTTGTTGGAGTACTATTCTTCAACCTAAGAGATCTAAAGACTACCTCTTAATTTACTGGTTATAAAAAAACCTTGGTTCAGTTATACTAGAGAAGTAAATTAACTATAAAGTACTGTTGAACATGGAAAAAAAGTCAGAAAATTATTACGTCACCACATCTATCCCATATGCTAATGGAGCGCCGCATCTTGGACATGCCCTTGAATTTTTGATGGCAGATGTTTTGGCTAGATATGCAAGACAATCTGGAAAAACTGTAATATTTAGTACCGGTACTGACGAGCATGGTGATAAGAATGCTCAAAAAGCTGCTGAACTCAAGATGACACCAAAAGAATTCACTGAATCGATCGCCAATAAATTTAAAGACCTTCAGAAGAATCTTCAGATAAGTAACGATAGATTTATTAGGACTACAGACAAGGGCCATATCCAAAGAGCAGATATTATTTGGCAGAAACTATCTCACGATATGTACAAAGGCAAATATTCTGGCTGGTACGATGTTAAGCAGGAAGAATTTGTTCCCGAAGCTCAAGTCGAAAAAGAGCGTACCGATCCAAATCATCCACAGGCCTACAAAAGACTCGAAGAAAATAATTACTTTTTCAAGCTTTCTAAGTATTCAAAAGCAATACTTGAAGCAATCGAAAAAGATGAATTCAAGATTGTTCCAGAAACAAGAAAAAATGAAATTATTTCACTGATAAAAAGTGGCCTGCAGGATATTAGTATTTCCAGACCAAAAAATAAATTAAACTGGGGAATTGATGTACCTGGCGACGATACTCAGGTAATGTACGTATGGTTTGAAGCACTCATGAACTATCTGACAGTATTGGGATATCCAGAAAATGATGATTTTAAGAACTTTTGGCCGGCTAATGTTCAAGTAATTGGCAAAGACATTATAAGATTCCACGCTGCTATTTGGCCAGCCATGCTCATGAGCCTAGGGTTGCCATTGCCTAAAGTTTTGTATGTCCATAGCTTTATAAAGATTAATGGTCAAACAATGAGTAAGAGTTTGGGTAATGGTGTGGATCCTAATGAAGTCATAGAACACTATGGAGTGGACGGTTTTAGATACTTCATGCTGAGACACATCCCCTCATATAACGATGGAGATTTTAGCTGGCAGGCGATTGATTCAGCATATAACAACGAACTTGCTAATCAGCTTGGTAATGCTGTTCAGAGAACTGCAGCAATGATTATGAAATATCAAAAGGGACTAATTGGTGAAATGCCTGAGGCTCATCATGATATTGGCCCATACATCGATGCCTTAGAGAGCTGTCAGTTTGATAAAGCGCTCGATGAAGTTTTTCAACAGATTAAAGGACTTAACCAATACATAGATGAAGAAAAACCATGGGAGCTTGCCAAAAATAATGATGCAGATCACCTAAGAGAGGTCCTTGCATACCAGTCTAGTAGCTTAGTTCAGATAGCAGATCTATTAGAGCCATTTCTTCCAGATGCAGCTACAAAAATACGATATGTTTTTAAAGATGGAGTGATTAGGCCCTTAAAAACCATGCTATATCCCAAAAAAGAACTACCAGCAAAATATACTAAAGCATAACCTATCATGGATTTAATCGACACTCATTGTCATATACATTCAAAAGACTATGGCCTAGATCCAGATTTGGTTATCAAAGACGGAGCTGAGGCAGGAGTTAGTGTTGCTATTGTAGTTGGAACAGATTTGGAAGACTCAAAACTGGCAGTCAAATTCGCAAAAAGCCACGACAATATCTATTCATCAATCGGTATCCATCCACATGAGGCCAAGGTCTATATAAATGATCCAAAGAAGCTTAATGAATTTGCGAGTCTAGCGGATGACAAAAAAGTTGTAGCTATAGGTGAGTGCGGACTAGATTATTACTACAATCATTCTCCAAAGGCAGATCAGAAAAAAATATTAGAGTTTCAGTTGGAATTGGCACAAAAACATAATTTGCCGGTGATATTTCATGTAAGAGATGCTTTTGAAGATTTCTGGCCAATAATAGATAGATACCCAAATATTAGAGGAGTTATTCATAGTTTTACTGCCTCAAAAGAAATATTACAAGAGATATTATCTAGGAATTTATATGTGGGGCTCAACGGAATAATGACGTTCACAAAGAATCAGGCGCAACTTGATGCCGCAAAACTAGTTCCATTAGAAAAAATGTTACTAGAAACAGATGCTCCATTCTTGACACCCGCCCCATATAGAGGTACAATTGCTCAGTTAAAACATGTGACAAATGTCGCATTCTTTTTATCGGAATTGAGGAACGAAACTTTGGAATCTATTTCTAAGGTCACTACTTCAAATGCCAAAAAGTTATTTAATCTAAATTAATAAGGCAATTATGATTAACCCTGAGTTCAATGAAAAGCTATCTTTAGTAGACTCCGCAAAAATCGAAAGATTACAGGAGCTTGAAGAAGCTGCCCTAATTATTAGCTATCAGGCTAACTTAAATGGTGTAGATTTAGATTTGGAGACAAATTCTGAACGAGCATATGATATAGATCAGGATTTATCCCAAGAATTTATTGCTGCTTAATAGGATTTTTATGTTAAATATTTTTCAAGATATTGCCCGTCAGAGACGGATAGAAGCTAAGTCAAAACTCAAAAGAGATTTTATTCATTTGGAAGCTAAAATAGGTGGTAGGATTTTCGGCGTTACTCAAAAAAACGTTAGACGAGAATTTTTTTGTTTGGACCCGCACACATGGGTTTGGCATGAAGAATGGACCGATACTTATGGCAAGAGACAAATTGTTACAACCAGGTATAACCTTAGACCTGAAGGAATAATTAAAGCTCACAATAATCAGCATTATGAAAAAGTTGGCAAAGATGAGGCTAAGAACTTCATTCTTGCTGCAAGTCTTTACTTAAAACGTGTACGCGCTGAAGTCTATTAATATAAAATAGATATTAGTAACTATACAAATAGACTATGAAAGATTATATTTATTTAGATTATGCTGCTGCAACTCCAATGGACCAACGAGTCATTGATTCTATGTCCTCATTTCTGAGCGCGGACTTTTTTAATCCATCTGCTAATTATTCACCTGCAAAAAAAGTTAAGCAGGAACTTAATGAAGCTAGAAGGGGCATAGCTAATTGGCTTGGAGCCAAATCTGATGAGATTATATTCACAGCTGGAGGCACTGAATCTAATAATCTAGCTATACATGGAATTATGAATGGATATAAAGGAAAGAATGTCATATCAAGCTCTATTGAGCATGATTCAGTAATTCAACCAGTAAGTCAGTATATATATAAGATAGCTCCAGTCGACAATAAGGCAATCATCGATACAGATAAACTCATTGGCTTAATTGATAACAATACAGTTCTATTATCAGTCATGTATGCAAATAATGAGGTAGGATCAATCCAGCCCATCAAGTCGATATCTCAGAAGATTCATGAAATTAGAAAACAAAGACTTTTATCCGGCAATACAACGCCACTTTATCTGCATGTCGACGCTTCACAGGCCGTTAATTATTTAGACCTACATCACGCAAGACTAGGAATTGATCTCATGTCATTGAACGGTGGTAAAATCTATGGCCCTAAACAGACAGGAGTCCTATTTGTTAAGTCGGGAATAATCTTGAAGTCAAATATCTTAGGTGGTGGCCAGGAGAGAAATATAAGAAGCGGTACTGAAAATGTTGCAGGCGCAATTGGGCTATCCAAGGCTTTAGAGATTGCTCAATCAACAAGAAAAGATGAAGTTGGTAGATTAGCAGAACTGCAATCATTATTTATGAAAAAAATTACAAATCTTTTACCTGAGACCATCATAAATGGTAGCTTGAAGAATAGATTGCCAAATAATATACATTTGTCATTTCCCGGCATAGACAATGAAAGATTGTTATCTATTCTCGATGATCGAAAATTATACTGCGCTGCTGGTTCGGCCTGTAGTGCAAGTTCGAATGAACCTTCACACGTACTTAAAGCCATGGGTATTAGCGATGAATTGGCTAGATCTAGTATTAGGATTTCGCTCGGTCGTCAAACCACTAAGTCTGATATTGAAAAATCAGTTGATTTAATTGTTGGCGCTATTAAGGAAATATCATGAGAGAAACAGTTTATGTAGGAATGAGTGGTGGAGTAGACAGCTCAGTCACTGCGGCACTACTTCTAGATGCTGGCTATGATGTTGTTGGCGTTTACATGAAAAACTGGAGTAAGGATTTGCCAGGCCATCATTGCACTTGGGAAGAAGATTATCAGGATGCAAAAAAAGTCGCAACTCAACTTGGTATCGAGTTTAAAATGTATGATTTTGAAAATGAGTATCGTCAAAAAGTAGTAGATTATATGGTAGCTGAATATCAGGCAGGAAGAACTCCTAATCCAGATATTATGTGCAATCAGGAGATAAAGTTTAAACTATTTCTAGATACTGCACTTGAAGACGGTGCTGACTATATTGCTACCGGACACTACGCCAGAGTAAAAGATGGTAAATTACTTGTTGGAATAGATAAAAATAAAGATCAAAGCTACTTTCTCTACAGGGTTAATGAAGAGGCTCTAAAGAAAACCATTATGCCAATTGGTGAAATGGAAAAACCAAAGGTGCGAGAAATCGCTAAACGTTTAGGTCTTGCAACTGCCGAAAAGAAAGACTCTCAGGGAATATGTTTTGTCGGAAAAGTTGGGATTAAAGAATTTCTCGAAACTGAACTAGGCCCTCAAAAACCGGGAGAGATTATTGATCAAAACGGAAAAGTATTGGGTGATCATGAAGGTTCCCTATACTACACTATCGGTCAAAGGCATGGTCTTAATGTTGGCGGTGGCTTGCCATATTATGTCACCGGTAAAGACGTTAAAAATAACCAGGTATTTGTGACTACTGACATATCGGATAAAAATCTTTGGAATCAGACTCTAACCCTTAGTGATTTGCATTGGATTAATGGAGCTCCTAATTCACAGAGTGAATACACTATAAGAACTAGATATAGAGCAGATCTTGTAACAGTGAAATCATTTAAAAAAGAAGGTGATAATTATCTAATAGAACTTAAAGATGAGGTTAGAGCAATCACTCCTGGTCAGTCTGCAGTAATATATGAAAAAGAAAGAGTTGTCGGTGGCGGAATTGTTATCTGATACAATACTTATTAATACACATATGACAGCACAAGAAATTAGAAAAGCCTACATAAACTTTTTCAAGGAAAAAAATCACTCGGTGATTTCCCGAGCTAGATTAGTTCCTGAAAATGATCCTACAACACTTTTTACAGGAAGTGGCATGCAGCCTTTATTGCCTTACTTATTGGGTCAAGAGCATCCTGAAGGCAATCGACTAGTCGATTCGCAAACCTGTTTACGAGCTCAGGATATAGAAGAAGTTGGAGACAATAGACACACTACATTTTTTGAAATGCTTGGTAACTGGAGCTTAGGAGATTACTTTAAGAAAGAACAGATATCTTGGTTTTTTGAATTCTTAACCGATATTGTTAAGTTAGACCCATCTAGAATATATGTCACTTGCTACAGCGGTAATGAAGAGCTCAACATACCAAAAGATCAAGAAAGTTCTAAAATCTGGGCCGATATTTTTGAAGCTAAAGGGATAGATGCAAAGACTATTGAAATTGGCTCAGAAGAGAATGGCTATGAAGTTGGTGATCAGGGCGGACGAATATTCTTTTATAAAGACAAAAACTGGTGGTGTCGAGCAGGTAAAGCTGAAAACATGCCTGAAGGTGAGCCGGGTGGTCCAGACACTGAAGTTTTTTATATATATCCAGACGTAAAACACGATAAAAGTTACGGTGAATTATGTCATCCAAACTGTGACTGTGGAAGATATATTGAACTCGGCAATAGTGTGTTCATGGAATATAAGAAAACTAATTCTGGATTCGATAAACTACCTAAGCAAAACGTGGACTATGGTGGTGGACTTGAAAGAATTGCTGCTGCTTCACTAGACAGTTCAGATGTATTTACGGTTTCCTTGCTTCAACCAATTATAGAAAAACTAGAACAAATATCTTCTAAAAAATATGATCAATATACAAATAACATGAGAGTTATTTCTGATCATTTAAGAGGAGCTGTGTTTTTAGCAGTTGATGGAATAGTACCGAGCAATAAAGAGCAAGGTTATGTAATGAGACGGCTCGTAAGAAGAGCTATAAGATTTGCATTTGATCTTGGTGTTGAGCAGAACTTCTTACACGAAATTATTCCTGTCATTATAGATATATATTCTCCAGACTTTCCCGAAGTTTTATCTGGAAAAGATGAAGTAATTGAGATTCTACTAAAAGAAGAAAAAGTTTTTCGCCAGACATTACGTAAAGGGGTTAAGGAGCTAGAAAAAATGGCTCAAAATGGAGTAATTGATGGAAATCACATATTTACCCTTTACGACACATACGGTTTCCCAGTTGAACTGAGTTTAGAGGAAACCCTAACTCGGGATTACAAAATTAGCGATAATTGGCGCGAAGAATTTGACTCTAAAATGGCTGAACAGCGTAAAAGAAGCCAAACTGCTACTAAAGGTACTTTTAAGGGTGGTCTTGGAGGTCAAACTCTTCAGCACATGAAATACCACACCGCAACTCACCTAATGTATCAGGCTTTGAGAGACGTTCTCGGCAAGCATGTTATTCAGCATGGAAGCAATATTACTGAAGAACGACTAAGGTTCGATTTTTCGCATCCTGAAAAGATGACTCCTGAAGAGATTAAAAAAGTTGAAGAAATTGTAAACGAACAAATTGAAAAGGATTTGGCAGTCACATTCGAAGAACATCCAACCAAAGAAGCATTAGAGGACTTAAAGGTTCTTGGCGCTTTCGGTGATAGATATGGAGATATAGTCAAAGTTTATAGGATGCAAGCAAAGAGTTCTGACAAACCATTTAGTTTTGAAATCTGTGGTGGTCCACATGTTGATCATACTGGTCAGCTTTCTGAAGGCAATAAAAAATTCAAAATAATTAAAGAAGAATCTTCATCTTCTGGCATAAGAAGAATAAAGGCTGTACTTATTTAAGCAATATTTTTTTGAAGTGTTCGAAATCCATGATTAAGTATTGACAATATATCAATATTATTATACACTATTTGGCTGTATTGATTTTATATATCTAATTCACAGATATATTTCTAGATAAATAAACACAATAACAAACTGCATAAAGCTATTGCTTATAATGCAAAAATATAGTATAATATATTAAATTCATAGGAGATTTTATGAAACAAGCCGATACACAATTTGAACATATTGACCGTCCAATATTAAGAGACGTAGATTCATATGTAGAGGGAGTATATCCCCTACCCGGAACAACCGAAACACCAGATTTTGATTCACAACAAATAATGGGCAGATATGTTCTTGACCGATTCGTAGGAGAAAATTGTGAACCAAAAACTAGATTAATCTTGCGACCTAGCGGTAGAACAGTACCAGGTTTAAGTAGAGATGTAGTCGGATCTAAGGAAGTTACTAGATTTAGAAGAACTCAGGAATGGTTAATAAGACCAAGAACTGCACTTGCTATAACTTTAGGTTCTCTTGTGCTATTCAACACTCTTGGCAATCTTTCAACTGTTGAAGGCGCCGCTAAAAGCGTAGGACACGAAATTAGCAATGCTTTTTCAGGTGAGAATAATGGTACTCCAGGATCAATTGAGCATGTAGTATTGAATGCTCAAGCCGGAGATAGCGTAGAGTCTACTTTTGTTGATCCAAAAATTACTAAAAGCTTTGTTGATCAAGTTCAAAAACAATTGAAGAATGGCGCAACACTTAGGAGTATTCATGTCACAGGTAATACTTCTGACGAATGGGTTGGGGCTACAACTTCTATCGGCGTAAATAACGCACAAAATTATTATCTTGGTTTTGCTAGAGCTAACCAGGCTGTTGCGCAACTTAATCAGGATGGCCTAAAAGTAAAACCTGGACAGTTAGTAGTATCTCAAGAAGAACATGTAATTAGTCCATCCACTGAAGCTAAGTTACAGCAAGAAGTACAAGCTGCTGGTTACTCAGATATTACCCAAGCTGTTACAGCTGAAAATAATTCTCAGATTAAAAATAGGTCATTGGCCCAAAAAATTAAAGATACTTTTACTAGTTTGAAAAATCGAGGCGTAAGATTAGATGCAACCTTGACTTCGAATAAGGTTGCCATACCTAGTGCCCCTGATAAAGATCCAATTATTCCAAAACCTGGATTCAGATGGTTTATACCTATGATCCCTATTCGAAGACGGGAAATGTACGATAAAACAGTTCCAGTTAAAAAGTTTTCATTCAACCGATCTCAACAGTTAATGAGACCAGAATTATTAGTTGAAGATCAAGATCAGGCATGGCTAAGGATAAGACCAGAAGCTATTGCTCCAGACCAAACTTTAATTGATGATGCCTGGGCATACACTCGTAAATATGAGCATCTTATGAGAGAAGGAAGAATAGCCGATTTATTAAGAGTAGATTTCGAGGATGATAAAGGCGAAGCTAAAAGCATTAGAATTATGTTCATAGATTCCGCGCCTTCACAGGAAACTATAGATAATTTCAGCAATTTATTGGAAAGATTTGCTAATATGCAGGGTGGTAAAATCGGCGATAATGTAAAAGCAATATTTGTTTATCCAAGCGAAAACGCTGGAACTGAACACGGTGATCCTAAGAAAATTGCTTTAGGAATAGACGATCAAAGTGACCAGAACTGCTTAGGAACATATACATATCCTTTGAAATTAGTTGAATTACATATGCCAACAAATCTTAATCCGGATGAATTATCTGGTCTCTTAGACTCATTCAATGGACCAAGTTGGGTTTTGTCTCATGAAGTTTCCGGTCATGGAACGGATAGAGATGACACACCTCAAGTCCTTGTGCCTGTAAGAGCTAGAGGGATAGCAAATGCTCATTTGATTCGTGGTGACGTAAGAACTCGAAGAATGGAACCAATTCACGACCGATTGAAAGATCTTCCAAGACCTTGGAGTCGATTTATGGGGCTATTCAGAGGCAATGCCGATCCAATTGAATACGACATAACTTATACGGTTCAAGACAATAATGGAAATACTGTAACAATAAATGAACCTGTAAGAGTTAATGAGACTAGTCCATTATTGAGACACGCTAAATCTTCAACAATAGTTGGACATAAAAATACTCAATATGCTGCTACTGATGTGGGTGAAAACTATGCTGAAGTTGCAGCTTCTGTAACAACAGGTATTACAGTCCCTTATAGGGAAACAAATAGTACCATTGTGCAGCAAATGAAAACCGATGATGGTCAACTAGCGAGTTTCGCTGAAGGTTATCGACCGGATCAAGATGCGCAAGATTTATTCACAGAAAATATAGATGCAATCAGGGGCTCATTCCCAGTTGACTTTAAGCAGCCTAAGAACGTCAGTATTAGTCACATAAATCCTGCAAATGACCCAGTCATTAGAAGGGAAATGCTAAGGGTTACAAAATTAGTTTCTCCAAGACCGCAGGATTTGATTGCCATATTAGCAAGGGTAGCTCGAAGGAATAAATAATGTCTGAGATTCTTTTAGGCTACGTAGAC
>Ga0194045_1000115_pt1 | contig 24075 bp, 19 predicted proteins | sample JunL6211m_MetaG_FD_161686 | JGI IMG/M metagenome (GOLD analysis project Ga0194045, IMG submission 161686) | Anoxic zone freshwater microbial communities from boreal shield lake in IISD Experimental Lakes Area, Ontario, Canada - Jun2016-L626-11m | ecosystem: Environmental > Aquatic > Freshwater >...
TCTGGTTTCTATTTGGGTGAAAGGGCCGTAATCCCGGTTGGGGTCAACTCCTCCTAGCGTTGAGCGCCAGTGCCCATGTTCAACACCATCAGGATTGACCACCGGAATAACAATGGTTTGAAAGGATTGCCTGAAGGTTTTCGAGAGAGGTGAATCTAAAGCAATGGTATCGACAAAGCTCATTAGTCCGACTGAGCCAGTGACTTCTGGAGGATGTTGCCTGCCTAGGATGAAAATAAAATTGGTAGCATCGGGGTTCCCGAGGGTAAGTTGTTTGATGGGCCTGCCTTCCATGGATTTACCAATAGTAGTGATTTTTGTGGACGGCGATTTTGCAAGAGTGTTGCTCCATAAATCCAAATCATCAAGGCTGATGGGTTGGTGGGCAAACACCCAGAGTGGAATGGGGCCAACTTCTAGAAGCGCACTTGCGGGGATTTTTTGCTCGGAGTTTGCAGCAGTCCATTTGTTTCTCTCGAGTGCTTTAAATTCTTTGCCATCGAAGCTGATGATTGGCTTGCTTGTAGTTCCGGGGTGGGTAAGCAGGAAGCGAACTTCAATGGTTTGTTTCTTGGAGGATGAGATTTTAAATGCGTACCAAGGGCTGCGGTTGATGGGAGAATTTTCAGGAGAGATGGTTACAACATAGATATTATCTTGGAGATGGGTGCAGTTGTTCAACCGGGCGCCCGAAAAATTATTGCTCAACTGAACCCCTTCTTTTTCAAAGTTCCACTCTTTGCGAGTTTGTAAAGGCACCTTGATAGGCATTTCCGACCAGGCAGCATTATCTCCAAGAGTTGCTAATGCAATGAATGCAAGAAATATAAAGGAGCGAAGTTTGTTCATGCACTTATTTTTACAAACCAGTGTCAAAGCAGCAATCTAAATAAACTTTGTTTAAAATCAGGTGAAGTATGGAGGAAAAGGAGAAGGCTTACTTTAGGGGGAGTTGCAAGTTGGGGTTGGTATCTTCTTTTAAATTGATCAAAGGTAGCTTGTGTCTTTTGTCATCAGATGCGGAAGCAGGTGCAGATTTGAAGTTGATGTTGCTAGCGGTCTGATTGTTTTTTGGCCACATAATGCCGAGCCCAAATAGGATGAGCATACTGGCAGCCAAGGCAACCCTGGCGGAGAGGCCTGAAAAATTGCGGGCCTTAAAGCCGCCCTGAATCCTCGGGGCCTTTGGAAATGGGGTAGGCAATTGAGCCTGGAAAAATCCTCGCAGTGCTTGTTCAAATTCTTGTTCGTTCTGTTGCATCTTAAGCCAATCACTGTTGTGAGGAAAATCGAAATTCAATTACTTGGGTGCTTCAACACCCATGGATTTTAAAATTTCTGCAAGCCTGACACGAGCCCTGCTTAATCGCATATGCACCGCAGAAGGTTGTAATTCTAAGGCCTTTGCGATATCAGGTACTTCGTAATCAAGGGCATACCGCATGGTCAGTATCTCACGGTCTTGGGGTGCAATCTCTTGCAAACCTTCCCGAAGTTGTTGGTGCAGTTCCAGAGTTTCCATACGCAGATCAGGAGACTCAGTTTTTGAACCTATCGTTTCAAATATCTCGGGGCCAAATGTCCCATTGCGCTGAAACGAACCCCTTGCAACATCTTCTGAAAGATTTCTTGCAACTCGGATCAACCAAGCCCTCATCTGCCTAACGATCAACCCTTTAAGCATTTCACGCCAAAGACGTAGAAACGATTCCTGAAGGATATCGTTAGCTGTTTCCGCATTCATGCTTCTAGCATAAGCAACTGCCCAAACCGCCCTGCCATGAGCGGCATATATTTTTTGGAATTCTTCCTGCACTCTTTCCTCCGTACGAGACTGCTTTATTATAGGCACATCAGGGTGCCATAAGGCAGGTGCAGCAAATAGATTGTGCGAAAAAATCCCAGCAAAACAAAGACGGCCAAGAATAGGCAATCTAACCGTTTTCTCATGGATTTGTAATCTTTTTAATATTGTTCGCAAGTTCTTTGCTGATAATGACTTGCAGAGTAAGCCAGTTGTCTCTGCTGGCACTTTTAATGCCATTTTGAACTAAAAAAGGCATACTTTCCAAACGCTTTTCTAATTTCTTGATTGAATCTGCAGAGGTTCCCATGATTTCGCAGCGCAGCACTGGTTCGACTCCTGATTCAAGCCAGACTGCAATTGCATCGATATCGTCCATAAAATCTTGTTTGTTGATTTCAGGGAATGCAGGGAGAAACAATTTTAGGGAACTGAAATCCCATTTGCCCGCCTGGGCTGCAATCCAGATGGGTGCATTGATAGGGATTCTTTCTGCGATCAAAGGTCGAAGTTTGCCACTTAAATGATTCAATCCCGCTCGCTCAAAACCAGAAATTGCTTCAAACCTTTCGGGAAGCATAGTGTACGCCATCGTGTTGTCATCGATTTTCGAATAGCTTGGCGGCATTGGGAAAAGATCAATCTGATATCGCAGAGTTTCTCTGCCAATCCTGTAACCCGAAGGGGTGGATTGAAGTCTACTGTTTACTTTTTCCATGTTGATGGGCTTAAGTGTTTGAAGAAATAAAGCAGAAGCTAGTGGCCTATCAGCAGGGATTGTAAGTGCGAGGAGCTTAATTTCTTCAGAGTCATACCCGAGTGCTTTCCTAATTGGAGAATCTTTTTTCAAGAAAGCATCAAGGTTCAATAGCTCAGCAAGTTCTTTGGATGCTTTTAATTTTTGCAAATCGAGAACTGCGATAAGGCTGGAGTCGCCTGCAAACCATTGAAGGTAAGATTGTCTGGGATCGGTGTTCGCCTTTGCGAGGTCTCTGTTTCTTCGATCTTTTTGAGTGGAGAGCGCAAATACAAGCCCCGTTATTGCCATTGCTGCCATCACCAAAACCACAGCTAGTGCGGTGCGCGATTTGTTTTTGGGCAGATCCTTCTGGATGTAACTATAAGCAGTGATAGGTGCATCTGCAGCAATATCCGGGCCTTGCCAAATGATGGTATCTTCGCAACGGGGGCAAATAAACTTTTGCCCTTTTACAGTACCCGCAGGCGGATCTATCCATGAATTGCATTTGGGGCATGGGTAATCAGGAAAAGGCATTGCACACGTTACTTCCGATTAGGTTTCTTTTTTTGCTCTTCCATCGCTATAACAGGGCGAAGATCCATCTGTTTTTTTACTATGTCTACCTTGGCGATCTCCACTTCAATTTTATCACCCAACCTGTAGCGCCTTTTATACTTTAACCCTGTAAGAGAATGGCTCTCTGCATCGAAGAGGTAATTATCATCGTTAAGCGTGGTGATGTGAACCATGCCTTCAACAGGAAGATCAACAATCTGCGCAAAGAATCCATACTCAGCTACGCCTGTGATGATGGCCATTTTGTGTTCACCAAGTTGCTTTGACATAAACTCGAGCAATTTAACTTTAACGAGATCTCTTTCTGCAAGTGCAGCCCTTCGTTCCATGCCGCTGCAATGTTCACCTAAAAACATCAGTTCGGTTTCATCGTAGGAAGCTTTTCCAGTTCGCTTCCAGCGGGTTAATTGTCGATGAATTGTCAGGTCGGGATAACGGCGAATAGGAGAAGTGAAATGGCAGTAGCAAGTGCTAGCAAGTGCGTAATGTCCTTCTTCTTTTTCGCTATAAACAGCTTGTTTAAGGCTACGAAGCATTGCGTAATGAACAGCATGCTTTTCGGGTTTGGAGGAAGATTCTGCCAAAATACGCTGCAAGGTAAAACGATCTTCAGCGTTATCGATCTGGTAACCCAGGGTACGGACGAATGCAGCAAAAGCTTTTTGCTTGGTGGGTTCAGGGTCAGGGTGGATTCTGCGTAAAAACTTGACCCCAAGGCTGTGAAGATGTTCTGCTATAGCTTCATTTGCGGTCAGCATGAACTCTTCAATAATTTGATGGCTTAAATCGTTGACGCTGTTATGTGCGCCGCTAACCCTGCCATCTTTATCGAACTCCAGTTTGGGTTCTGGCATATCAAGTTCAAGAGCACCTCTGCGGAATCTTCGGCCTCGCAGGATAAGTGCGAGAGTTTTCATGCGTTCAAGCATGGCCCCAATATCTTCAGGAACTTCGGGCGCTTCGGGAGTCTTGTCAAGGAATGCCATTACTTGTTCGTAATGAAATCGTTTTTTAACTTTGATAACGCCACGCTCAAAAGTAACCGTGGTCTTGCGCCCCTTGGGATCAAAATCAACCACCACGGTTTGAACATACCTGATTTTATCTTGCTGAAGGCTTGCGAGATGATTGGAAATGGTTTCAGGAAACATGGGTATAACTTTGCCGGGCAGATAAATACTTGTGGCTCTGCTACGAGCTTCGCGATCGAGTGCCCCGCCTTGTTTGACAAAATGTGCCACATCAGCGATATGAACCCAAAGAGTCCAATGGCCAGAAACTGGATCAAGTTCAACCTGCACTGCATCATCAAAATCTTTTGCATCGATGGGGTCGATGGTGACTACGGTGTGTTTGGTGTAATCTACCCTGCCATCAAAATCTCCCTCGGAAAAATTCTCTGCGACATGGTGGGCTTCTTCAAGCACATCAGGAGGGAAAATGTCAGGTAGGTTGTAGGCTCGGATGATAGCTAAGGTTTCAACCCCTGGGTCACCTTGGGGCCCTAGAAGTTCGGTGATGACGCCTTCGCCTCGTTCTTCTGGAGAAGGAAAGCGGATCATATCAAACACAACTTTGTCGCCTGGTTTGACATTCTTGGTGGTTGGATCGCCAATGGTGATGGATTGAGAAAAAACCGCGCCATCTACTTTGACAAAACCTTCACCCGCTTTTTCCCAGTAGGTGCCCACAAACTGGTGCGATTTTCTTTCTAATACACTGAGGATCTGGCCTGTTGGCGGGCGATCTGAATTACCTCTGCGAAGAATTTGAATTGCGACGAGATCGCCGTTGGCAGCATTGTTGCTGTTCTCGGGGAAAATTCGAATTTCAGGGCTAACTAACCCATCGACTGGGCTGGGTTTTACAAAACCACCCCCCGAACTCATGGTTCGGTAAGTGCCTTTAAGGCTTGGTTTTGTGCCCGATTTCCGAATCGCCTGACTATTGTTGATTTCAATGCGACCTTGTTGAACCAGATCGTTTAATGCAGCGCGGAACTCGCCATAGGCCCCACCCGCAAGGCCAAGCCTGCGAGCGAGAATACGGGCTTTCATAGGCTGGTAGCTTTGTTTATTAACAGCTTGAAGAATCTTATCGTGAATACGGCCCATAATGAAACTGACCCCCCTGTGTTGGTCGAACCCGCTGTATTATCTCGATTAATCAACCGAGGTGGTGTCAGGGGTGGCGCCTTTGTATAACTTGCGCTGTAAAAGATTATTGTAGGGCGTCCAGTGGGCATCCTTGCCTGCATCTTCTATTTCTTTCGTAAAAGCATGAACCTTGGCGTCCAAGTTATCTAGATGATGAAGAGCGACGGCTTCAGGAGTCATAGGAAGTTTCGGGCTGCCAAATTCATAGGTTCCATGATGGCTTAATATCATGTGCTTAAGTCGCCACATTAGCTCGGTCGGAAAAGGTTCGCCCGAAAGTTCGGGAACGCAGGCGATTTTTTCATTTAGTATTTCAACGCCCTGAACAATATGACCGATTAACTGGCCTTCATCAGAATATGTAAGTGCTTTATCGCAAGTTAATTCTCTGATCTTCCCAATATCATGCAGAAATATTCCCATGAATAGTAAATCTTTATTAACCGAAAGGTAAAGCGGTGCGAGCCTGTCCCAAGCTTCCATGAGGCTGGTCACATGCTCGACCAAGCCACCCAAATAGGCATGATGATGCCTGATGCCGGCAGGAACCTTGCAGAAAGCCTGCATCAATTCCTCATCCATAAAGAAGGCCTCTGCCAAGGCACGCAAATGCGGATTAGTCATCTTGCGTAAAAAAGTACGAACCTTTTCAATCAGCTTGCTGATGTCTTGTTCGGTGTGTGGCAGAAATTCTGAAAGATCAACATCGTTGGGCGATACTTTTTCAAAGGAGTTGACAATCATCTGCAGGGTGCCCTGGAAAAGTTGTACCTTCCCCTTCACATGAAGAAAATCCCCTTCTTCAAAAGAGCGGAATGCAGACTCGTTAGCGTTCCATTGGCGTGCAGCAATCGACCCAGAGCGATCGCGAAGTTCCATTTGCAAATAGGAATTGCCATTGCGGTTGGCCCGCAGTTGTTTGTCGAGAGCGACAAAAACCTCATCCACGGTTGCCCCATCTGTCAACGATTTCATCATTTGTCTGGCCATAATAAGTCCCTTTCTTAAAAGGATAGTATATTGGCAGAGGAACTTGATGCCTTAAGAATAATGATGAAGGTTGTAAAATTCACTCCGCCCCAATGGGAATAGTAGGCGATTTGGCCCCATCGGTCCAAACCCAGCCATACTGGGTGTTACTTGGGGAAGCCCCTTGTCTGTAATTTTCCCGGATGGAAGTCATCTTGTCGATTTTCAAAGCCTTGCGCTTTTCTTCGACATTGATGTTGAACAACCGAGCTGCATTCAGCCCGAAGATTTGATCCTTGACCTTATCAGTTAATTCTGGGTACTGGAATTTGTCCCTCAATTCTGGAAGCATTTGCAACCTACGCAACCTGACGATTTGGCTTTGTGGGCTGCCATTCCAGATGGAATCCGTGCCCCAGAGGATGTGGTCAGCGCCCGCAACTTCGATCATCTGGCCTAATGCATGCAGGCAGATTTTAGGTGCTGCAGCAGAAAGAATGTTAAAGGTACTGCCCAGTTCGAAGTAAACATTCTTGATTTTCGGGTTAGCCTTGAGATCTCTGAGTATATCGCTAATCCAAGGAATCTCTTGTTCATCGGGTTTTTCCCGCGCAGGAACAGGCGCACCTATGCCACGCCCTGCAGATCCAAACCCTTTGTAACCTGAATGGTAAATAATGAAATTGAGATCGGGCCAATCTGCAGCAGCCTTTGCGACATCGCCCGGATGGCAACCTTTTTCGTTGAATAAACCCAAGGGAAGGCCTTTGTGCACACAGATGTTTTTGATGCCCAGCTTCTTGGTGCGTTCCCAGAATGGGTAGGCGATTTTTTCGTCATCAAGGCGCCAGTATTGCTCACCCAACTCTGCACCCGTATACATTTTCCAAGCGTCAATCTTGAGGTCTTTCACTTGCCTTTCCATTTCATCGAGTTCTTTCAAGCCAAGGTTTGGCCTGATCAAACCATGCGAAAGAGAACGCTGCGAGCCCGAAAGCTCGTTGACAAAATTCCTCGTCGCAACCATCTGGTCTGGAGGAAGTGGATTCTTATTCCATTCCCGTGTGGGGACCCCGCTGATGATTGCCATCACCGTGTCGCTATCTGCGTACAATTCTTTTACATAATGGGTTCTGTTAAGAAGCTCGAGAGTTCGGTTAAAGCCTAAAAGCGAGGGCCTGACCATCTGCAGAAAAGCCTTAACTTTGTTCCCTTCGGGAGAGTCTTCGTACCATTTTCCTGAAACATCAACATGATGGGTCTGCATGTCGAAGATGAATTGATCCTTGGGCCAGGGTTCCTTAAAAGTAAGAGGATCAGCCATTTCTGAAGCCTGTACCTCATAGCATGGGCCGAAAACCTCGTTCAATGCAGTCAAGGCGCAAGCCATTCCAGAGGATGTTCTAAGAAAGGTTCTGCGATCAAGATTTTGCTTTTTTGCGTTTGTTTCTGCAAGCTCTAGCGCCCGTCGTGCGTAATGTTGCTGCTCCAAGGTAGGGGCAGGCGGGATAAATTCTTCATTGGAAATGATTTTAGCAGGTATTGGCAGTTGATCTTCCAGGGTTGCTTCTAATTCACATGATCTTTTCCACATGACTTTGCCTTCTTTTTGCAAGAGAATACAGTCAGACCTTCGATGATAATAAAAATACCCGGTTTGCAGTTCTTATGCTCGACTTAAACCCATCCTATGTCATATATTATCTATCACTGTGTGTTTGCGATTGTTTTAACTTAAAGAGGACTGCCTACCATGGCCTATACCCACATCAAAGTTCCCAATGGCGAAAAAATTACCATTACTAATGGTAAGCTTCATGTGCCCGACCATCCTATCGTTCCTTTTATCGAAGGGGATGGCACCGGCCCAGATATTTGGCGATCCGCTGTAAGGGTTTTGGATGCTGCAGTTGAAAAAGCCTATGGTGGCAAAAAGAAAATTGCATGGGTCGAAGTCTTTGCAGGCGAAAAAGCTTTCAAGCAATTTAACAACTGGCTCCCTGATGAAACAGTTGAAGCATTCAAGGATTTCCTCGTTGGTATCAAGGGCCCTTTGACCACCCCGATTGGTGGTGGCATTCGCTCCTTGAATGTGGCTTTACGCCAAATGCTTGATCTTTATGTTTGCTTAAGGCCGGTGCGTTGGTTCAAAGGTGTACCTTCCCCCGTCAAGCACCCCGAAAAAGTTGAAATGGTGATCTTCCGTGAAAACACCGAAGACATCTATGCTGGGATTGAGTTCGAACAAGGCACCGAGGCCAATAATAAGTTCATCAAACTGTTCAAAGAAAACTTCCCCAAAGAGTTTTCGAAGATCCGCTTCCCAGAAAGCACCGGGATTGGCATCAAGCCTGTTTCCCGCGATGGCAGTCAACGCCTTATCCGCTCAGCAATTGAATATGCGATTACCAACAAGCGCAAGAGCGTTACCTTGGTTCATAAGGGTAACATCATGAAGTACACCGAAGGTGCATTTCGCATTTGGGGCTATGAGCTTGCAGAAAAAGAGTTTGGCGCCCAGACTTATACTTGGGAACAATGGGAACGCACCAAGAAGGCCAAAGGCGAAGATGCTGCGAACCAAGAGCAAAAAGCAGCTTTGGCATCAGGTAAGATTCTTATCAAGGATGCAATTGCTGATATCACGCTGCAACAAGTTTTAACCCGCCCTGAAGAATTTGATGTCATCGCAACCTTGAATCTTAATGGGGATTATCTTTCCGATGCACTTGCTGCGCAAGTGGGCGGGATTGGTATCGCCCCCGGTGGAAATATTAACTACCTGACCGGTCATGCGATTTTTGAAGCAACCCATGGCACTGCACCTAAGTATGCAGATTTGGATCGGGTAAACCCTGGTTCTGTCGTTCTTTCAGGCGAGATGATGCTTCGCTATATGGGTTGGATTGAAGCCGCAGATTTGATCATCAAGGGCATGGATGGAGCCATTGGCGCAAAGCAAGTGACTTACGATTTTGCACGCCAGATGGAAGGTGGCAAAGAAATCAAGTGCAGCGAATTTGGCACCGCCCTGATCGCCCACATGTAATCGATTGAATCGAAGATTAATCACACAAGCATCGTTCCCGGAGTTTGATTCCTGGAACGATGTTTTATTTTATCCGTTCTATAAAGCTTTTAATTACCCACATTTTTGGACAAATATTAGCCGATATGGAATCGGTCAGGCGGGCCATACCGCACCAAAGAACCATGTTGCCTGGTGGCGTATCTCTCGTTCGGTTTTAATAGCCGCAGAGCCTAGCCAATCGGAGCAGGAAGTTGCCGACGGTTTCAGCCTTACCAATATAGAGTGAAACAACGCCTTCAGGCTCTTCTTTCAGCATCATGTAGATCAGGCCGTCATACTCAAAAGCTTTCTGTTTCCAGTCATCAATAAGCTTGGCGCATTCTGCACGGATAAGCGCATCCATTTCAGGGCTTCGACAAAGAATACTCTTACGAATGGACTTCCCTATTTGCTTAGTCTTAACAGCAAGGCCAGATGAAGTTTCAAACAATGGCACCTTATTGGTGCTGATGTTATGCGTGGTACAGAACTCATTCCAGATTTGTCGGTGATTGTTCATGGGTGGATTGTAAAGGGAGGGCAGTGAAGGAAATAGTTAGTGGCTATGGCGGTTAAAAGGTGTTTTTAGATATAGGTTTGGTAGATTTGATTTAGAAGATAGATTGTTCAACCTTATCCCCAGAGGTGAGAAATGAAAAGAATACTAGGAATAGCAGTGGTGTTAGGTTTGGTGGGTGCGTTAACAGTGGCGGCACAGGAAGTGAAGCCCGGTAAGGTAGAGGTTATTGATCTTGGCAAAGATGTGAAGTTGGAGATGGTATTAATCCCAGCGGGGAAGTTTATGATGGGAGGCCCCGGAAAAGATCATGAGGTAACGCTAACGAAGCCATTTTACATGGGCAAGTATGAAGTGACGCAGGAGCAGTGGTTTGAGATTATGGGGGTAAATCCCAGTAGAGAGAAGGGGCGAATGATCCCGGTAACGGATGTCTCGTGGAATGATTGCCAGGATTTTATCAAGAAATTAAATGCAAAGACAAATGGTGGTTATAGACTGCCAACAGAGGCTGAGTGGGAATATTCATGCAGGGCAGGAACAACAACAGCATATTCGTATGGTGATAATCTTACAAAGGGGGATGCAAATATTAGTGGTGACAGCATAAAGAAAGTAGACAGCATAAAGGAAGTAAACAGCATAAAGGAAGTAAGAAGTTATAAGCCTAATGCATTTGGCCTTTACGATATGCATGGCAATGTATGGGAGTGGTGTGAGGATTGGTATGCGGATTATCAAGCGGGAGCAGTCACCGATCCGAAAGGGCCAGCAACTGGAAGTGTCCGTGTGTTGCGGGGTGGATCTTTCAACTATTATGTATCGAATGCTCGTTCTTCCAACCGGTTCTCCATCACGCCGTCCGTTCGGTACCACGGCTATGGGTTCCGTTTGGCGAAGACAGCAGACATTAAAGCTACCGTTGCAGAACCTACAGTCCCAATACCGGGCTCCACGGAATTAACCCCAGCAACGAAGGGATTATTGGTAGCCCCTTTCAGTGAAGTCAAAGCCAAAGAAGCCCAAAAACAGCTAGCCAAGAGTTTGCAGAAGGAAGTGGAGGATAAAGCTGATCTGGGTAAAGGTGTGAAGTTGGAGATGGTGTTAATTCCAGCGGGGAAGTTCAAGATGGGTTCGCCAGTGACTGAACAAGGCCGAAGCGATAATGAAACGCAGCATGAAGTAACGCTTACCAAGCCGTTTTATATGGGGAAGTATGAAGTCACGCAGGAGCAATGGGAATCGGTAATGGGAAAAAATCCCAGTGATACCAAGGGAGCAAAGCTACCAGTAACAAATGTATCGTGGGAAGATTGTCAGGAGTTCATTAAGAAGTTAAATGCTAAGACAGATGGTGGTTATAGGCTGCCAACAGAGTCTGAATGGGAGTATGCGTGTAGGGCAGGAACAACGACAGCGTATTCGTTTGGGGATAAGATAACACCCAAGGATGCAAACTATGATGATTCAAAGATTAGGAAACCAGTAGCAGTAGGAAGTTATAAGCCTAATGCATTTGGCCTTTACGATATGCATGGCAATGTGTGGGAGTGGTGTGAAGATTGGTATGGAGATTACCCAAAGGGGCCAGCAACGGGAAAGTACCGTGTGTTGCGGGGCGGGTCTTTCGACTACATTGTATCGCTTGCCCGCTCTTCCTTCCGGTACTACTCCTCGCCGACCAATCGGGACGTCTACTATGGGTTTCGTTTGGCGAGGACAGCAGACATTAAAGCTACCGTTGCAGAACCTACAGTACCAATACCGGGCTCCACGGAATTAACCTCAGCAACGAAGGGATTATTGGTAGCCCCTTTCAGTGAAGTCAAAGCCAAAGAAGCCCAAAAACAGCTAGCCAAGAGTTTGCAGAAGGAAGTGGAGGATAAAGCTGATCTGGGTAAAGATGTAAAGTTGGAGATGGTGTTTATTCCTGCGGGAAAATTTATGATGGGTTCGCCAGCATCTGAAAAAGGCCGCTCTAAAGTTGAAACGCAGCATGAAGTAACGCTAACAAAGCCGTATTACATAGGTAAGTATGAGGTTACGCAGGAACAGTGGGAAGAGGTGATGGGCAAGAACCCGAGTAGAATCAAGGGCGGAAAATTACCCGTTACAAATATTTCATGGGAAGATTGTCACGAATTCATCAAGAAGTTGAATGAAAAAACTAATGGGGAATATAGATTACCTACGGAAGCAGAATGGGAGTTTGCCTGTAGGGCTGGAACAACGACAGCGTATTCGTTTGGAGATAATATATCACCCATGGATGCAATTTATGGTGGTTCGGCCATAGGCGCTCCCGCGGCAATAGGAAGTTACAAGCCGAACGCCTTCGGCCTTTACGATATGCATGGAAATGTATGGGAGTGGTGTAAAGACTGGTTTAAAGAACTCCCTCAAGAAACAACCATCGACCCGAAGGGGCCAGCAACGAGCGGTGGGCGTGTGTTGCGTGGGGGATCGTTTTATTGGGAGTCTAGTGTACGTTCTTCTTCACGAGCGGACTTCCCGCCTACTAGCAGGAACTTTGATTTTGGTTTTCGTTTAGCAAGGACTCCGTAAAATTACTGCTTAGCTACCTTACTGCTTGCTGCTACTGTATTCGTTAACATCCCGAAGGGAAAGTATACCCAATAGCTAAAAAAAAGAACCCACTCCATCAGCCTAAGCCAATGGTTGGGTTCTTTAAGTTTAATTAGCACTACTGCCCTTAAGACTCTCAATCATCTGACTAGCCTGCCTTACGCTCAAATCATTAAACACTCGCACGCCAGCCTGCTTTAACAACTCAGGAACAGGTATTCCATGCTTCCTCGCTAGGCCCTGAATGCAGCGAATTTGGCACTGCCCTGATCGCCCACATGTAATCGATTGAATCAAAGATTAATCACACAAGCATCGTTCCCGGAGTTTGATTCCTGGAACGATGTTTTATTTTACGCCATGCACTTGCTTACCTGAAAGATAAGTCGCAAGGCATTTGGTTTGGGCAATCGCATCTTCATCGCAGGTAAGAATGTCGCGATCTAGAACAATGAAATCGCCTTGTTTACCGACTTCAAGAGACCCTGTTTCCTTCTCCAAAAACATGAGGTGGGCGTTGTTCATGGTGTAGAAACGAATCGCCTGCTCACGGGTTAATGCTTGTTCGGGTCGAAGTTTCTGGGGGTAATATTTGCCCTTGCGATTGATTGCAACGCTCATGCCCAGAAAGGGATTGTAAGGGTTGACCGAGTTCATGGAATCAATCCGCTGCATATGATCCGACCCGCCACCCACTATGCCGCCCGCTTTAAAAATGCTTTGCAATGGTTGGAAGTATTCCAGTCGTTCGACGCCAAACTGCGAAACCAAAGTATGGCTATCGAGGTAAAGCCAAGCCGGTTGGATATCTGCAACGATGCCAATTTTGGGCATTTTTTCGACAGCATCTTTGAACATGAAATTGGAATGGGTGATGCAAGGGCGTGTGCTTCGCACTGGAGTGGTGCGGTTAATTTCTTCGTAAACTCCCATCAAAGTTTCTACTGCGCCATCGCCAACGGTGTGGGCGGTGAATTGCATGCCATTTTTTACGGTGGCATGAGCCATGCCCAGAAGCTTGTCACGCGAAAGAAAAAGGAGGCCCCGGTAAGTCGGGTCATCGATGGAATATATTTTGCTGAGGCCCCAAGGCTTTTGCATATAAGCGCTGCCCGTTAGCATGCCACCATCTAGAAATATCTTTATGCCAATGATGCGAATCATGTTGTCGGGCGCCCGCATCGGATGAGTTGCAAGCTTTGCGATTTCTTTTTCAAGGGTTTCCAATGGGCTTCCTGTACCCATGGAGTATGAGGCTGCTAGGCGGACGGTGAGTTTGTCTGCATCCTTGAGTTTTTTAAATCTTTCAAGCGAGGAAGTTCCTGCACCGCGATCAATGATGCCTGTTAATCCCACGCTGTTGTAATCTTTAAGAAGAAGATGCAAGCGTTCAATATTATCGGCTTCGGTAGGTTGCCTTTGTGAAGGTTGCGAGGTTTTAACAAATCGGGTGCAGTTGCGCAAAATGCCTGTGGGTTCGCCTGTCTTTACATCTTTATCAACTTGCCCAGCGCCACCATCATTCACTTTAAAATCCTTGTCGATCTTGCTTAACTTAAGCGCAAGAGAATTAAGCGAGGCATCTGGCCCAGTTGAATAAAGCACCGGATGCAAAGGCGCTGCTGCATCCATTTCAGCCTTGGTTGGGTAGCGCTGTTCCTTAAGCCGGGTGATAAAGACCTGCCTTAACACGATCCATTCCCCCTTGGGAAGAACCTTGGCGCGGGCCTTAATGTAATCAAGAACATCTTGGATGGTTTCAAATGCGGGAATGGGGTGGTCGAATTCGTGCATTGCTGCGCCTGCAGGATGAACATGAGAATCGATCAGGCCTGGCAGAACTGTTTTGCCTGCGACATCTTTTACAACGGTAGCTGCACCTTTGGTTTTCAGCACTTCTTCGTTGCTGCCTGTCTTCAGGATTTTTCCATCCTTAATTGCCATGGCTTGAACGATGGTGAATTTTTCATCCACGGTAACGATCTTGGCATTATGGAGTATAAGATCAGGCGCTTGGGCGAAGGTGATCGAGGTTGAAAGAAGTAAAGCGCTGAAGGAAGCCAGGGAATAATTCATGAGAAGTCCTCTTGGTGGGTTATGCCAATAGGATACAGCCAAACGATCGTGGTGCAAATTTGATTTTCCAACTTTAAGTTGAAAAGAATCTACTTAGTCGTCCCTGAAAAACCCACTTCTGGCAACTTCCCCCAATCAAGCCAAGTGATTTCTGCGTGCTTGTAAGTTGCAAAACTTCTCCGCAGTAAAGAATCTTAGAAGAATAAAAGCATTTTCACCGCAAAGACGCAAAGAGCGCAAAGGAAGACAATAAATCCGGGATTGTCTGGTGCTTCTTAGCAGTAAAGAATCTTTGAAGAATAAAAGCATTCTCACCGCGAAGAGGCAAAGAGCGCAAAGGAAGACAAGAAATCTGGACTTGTCTGGTGCTTCTTAGCGTACTTTGCGTCTTCGCGGTAAAGATTCTTAGTTATTAAATCCATACTCAGCTCAAAGGAAGACAAGGAATCTGGACTTGTATTCTGCTTCTTCTCAGTAAAGAATCTTAGAAGAATAAAAGCATTCTCACCGCAAAGACGCAAAGAGCGCAAAGGAAGACATGAAATCCGGAATTTGTCTGGTGCTTCTTAGCGTACTTTGCGTCTTCGTGGTAAAGATTCTTGGTTTTCTGGCAAATTTGATTCTGCAACTTTAAGTTTAAAAGAATCTACTTAGGGTTACCAATGCAATAAAGGCATTTGTCAGAACGGAGAAAAAGTTTCCCCTCACTAATTGCTGGAGAGGCATTGAAATCGCCTTCATCGGAGATTTTATTATGGGAGATAAGTTTAAAGTTAGGGCTGGCATCAAGAACGAAGGTGCCTTCCTGCCTGGTAACTGCGATCAATTTGTCGTGAACTAAAATCATTGAAGCATAAACCGGGCGGGCAGCCCCACCTGAAGATTTTAAAGGCAGACGCTCTTTGTAAATGATTTTACCTGTTGCAGCTTCAGCACAATAAGCCAGACCGCGATCGTTGATCCAATACAAATGCTCACCATTAACAACAGGGGAGGGCACATAAGAAGAATCAGTGCTGGTCCAGATGATGTTCTTTGATAGATCGCCTTTGCCCTCTGCTTTCAGTGCGACAGATTTAGTTTGAGGGAATCCGCCAAAGCAAAAAAGGAGGTTATCTTTAGCTGCAATGGTGGGGGATATATTGCCATTGAGGGATGTTTCTGCGAACCATACCAGTTTCCCGTTTTCAGGGTTGATTGCCCAGATTTCGTTGGGCACCGGAACGATAATAAGTTGCTTTTCAGGAGAGGCGTTAAAAATAAACGGAGTGGTGTAAGAAAGTTCAAGTTTATCTCCCGGAGCCTTCCAAACCTCTGCACCTGTTTTTTTGTTTAAGCCGATGACCGCTCTGCTTTCTTCAGAGGCGTTCACTATTACAAGATCCTTATGCAGTATGACGCTTGATGCAGAGCCCCACCTGCGGTTTCCGGATTGTACCCCAACGCTGGTTTTCCAGAGTTCCTTTCCTGAAAAATCAAACGCAATCACGCCTGCTTTACCAAAGAAGACAAATATTGACTCGCCATCGGTTGCAGGGGTGCTGCTTGCGTATCCATGCTGGGTCAGGTAGCCCGAGTAGGGATCATCCTGTACATCGGCTTTTACAGAAGACTTCCACAAAACCTTGCCCGAATTTTTATCGATGCAAACTAGGGATCGTTCGATGCCTGATGCAGAGTTCGTAAAACAGGTGACGAAAATATTGTTTTTCCAAATGATGGGGCTCGATGCCCCCTTTCCAGGCAGGTCACATTTCCAAAGCATATTTTTGGAATCGTCCCAAGTGGACGGAATATTCACATCTGAACTAAAAGCATTGCCGCCTGGCCCGCGGAATTGGGGCCAGTTTTGCGCATTGCTGCTATTTGCAATTACTAGTGGAAGTATCAAGGTTATTAGGGAAAGTATAATTCGATTTGTTGCCATCATTTTTCTCGTTTGATCAATGCGGAAAGAGCTGTCAAACGCATAACATACCAAACCAAATCTTAAGGGGAGATTAAGATCCTACAAGATTTGTAGGAAAGATCAGAATGGAAGAAAAAAGTAGCGACGGCTGGAATTGAACCAGCGACCTTGGCCTTATGAAGACCCTGCTCTAACCGCTGAGCTACGTCGCCTTATGTAAGTACTGGCTAATGAAAAATTTAGGTAAAAATACCTTCTAAAACAAGGGGTACTAGTGTTCCTTTTGCTCTTTCTTGGTTTTTTTGTCATTAGAAGTGAGAAAAACGCCCCTTCCGATGGCTTCAACCCCGAATTTTGCCTTGATTGCATCCAAAGTACGATCTATTTCTCCACACTTTTGGATTATTTTTGTGTCAAAAAGCCCCCCTTGGATCTCTCCGGGGCGTACTAATCGTACCGCACCAACGCTTATTAGCCTAGCGGGCAATAGATCAAATTGCAGTAATTTTTTTAAAAGTGCTTTTGCTTCAGACCATAAAAGCATGGTTTCATTCATGGGTTCGAGCAGGGTTTTCGAAACGCTTCGGGTTTCAAAATCGGAAGAACGAAGCTTTACCTCGATCACTGCTGCTTTGATCTCTTTTTTTCGAAGTCTAGCACCCAAATGTTCAACCAATTCCAACAGTTTTTCCTCCAACACTTCTTTATCTTCTACATCTTCAGAAAAAGTGACATCAGCACTCAATGATTTTGCCAATCGATCGGGTGTAACTATTCTGGAATCGATGCCTTGCGCCAACTCCCACAAATGAATCGCAGAGGGCCCAAAAGCCATTTCCAACGCTTTTGGATTTGCTGTTGCTATTTGACCAATGGTTTTATAACCCAGCGCATGAAGCCGCAACTCCGCTTTTTTACCCACCCCCCATAGCCTGCCCACGGGTAGTGGATCTAGAATTTCACGAATCTTACCCGGGGTGATTACAACAAAACCATCAGGTTTTTTTAGGTCACTTGCAAGCTTTGCCAGAAATTTATTAGGAGCTACTCCTACCGATGCCTTTAGCCCGGTTTCTTTTAATATTTCGTCTTTGATTGTTCGACCAATGGTTTCAGCAGAACCAAAAAGACCTTCGCTTCCTTTTACATCCAGAAACGCTTCGTCGCTGCTTAAGGGTTCCACCATGGGTGTATAGCGGTGAAATATTTCCCTGATATGTTTGCTGATCTCGCCATACCTTGCAAATCGTACTGGAAGAAAGATCCCCTGTGGGCAAAGCCTAAGGGCAGTTTTTAAGGGCATCGCACTGTGTACGCCAAACACCCTTGCCTCGTAAGAAGCTGCACTAACAACGCCTCTGCCTCCCGGTTTGCCACCAACAATAACAGGCAGGCCCCGTAATGCAGGATTATCTAATTGCTCGACAGATGCAAAAAAAGCATCCATATCAACATGGATAATTTGAGCAGGATTATTGGCCCCCATCAATCATCCTTCAAGGAGTGGTTTTTTGAAATTCATTTAATTCAAGTTAACATGATAAAGGTGGCTTCACAAGGATTGGGGCATAGCAAAACAGTTATTCCCCTAAAACTTTTACGAGTACGCGTTTAGGCCTTTTGCCATCGAACTCCCCATAAAAAATTTGTTCCCAAGGGCCGAAATCCAACTTGCCTTGAGTGATCGCAACCACGACCTCGCGGCCCATGATCTGCCTTTTCATATGGGCATCTGCATTGTCTTCGCCCGTGCGGTTATGGTGGTAGATTTGCGCTGAAGGATTGAAAGGAGCCAAAGCTTCCAGCCATTTTTTATAATCGTGATGCAAGCCCGGTTCATCGTCATTAATGAAAACCGAGGCGGTGATATGCATGGCATTACAGAGCATAAGTCCTTCCTTTATGCCGCTTTTTTTGACAATATCTTCAACTTGAGAGGTTATATTTAAAAATCCCATTCTTTCGGGGAGATTAAAAGTAAGATGTTCCGTGGTGGATTTCATGCTAATGCTCCTGATAACCATGTTATTTTGCATCTCTGCAAACGCAGATGGTATTATTATCAGGGTAGATTTTTTATCGGCCAATGATAAAGGGAAGAAGAAGGTTAAAAGCTAGATGTATCATTTTGAAGGTAATTTTCTGGGTAAGGATAGGTTGCGCCTTTATTGGCAGGGTTGGCAACCTGAATGCCCCATCAAGTGCATTATCTGGTGTGTGCACGGATTAGCAGACCATTCTGGAAGATATGAACATATTGCAAGCAAACTTGAAAACAAAGGGTTCGCTGTTTATGGTTTTGATAGGCGAGGCTGTGGAAAATCAGAAGGCCCCAGAGGGCATGCTGCTTCCTACGAAACCTTGATTGATGACCTTAGGCTTTTTCAAGGCGAGCTTGAAAAGATGCACCCCGATATTCCGATTGTGCTTTTGGGCAATAGCCTTGGCGGCCAACTAGCCTTGGCTTATTCCATGAACTACCCTCAAAGCATTCATGCCTGTATCGCCCTTGCGCCCTGGCTTTCACTTCCGTTTAAGTTGCCTTGGTGGCTCGAGAATTCTGCCGCACTGATGAACATGATTGCTTCATCGATTGCGTTTGATAACAAGTTGAATTACGAAGATCTTTCGCGTGACCGCAATTTCATCGAGTCTTTTAAGAGCGATACTCTCATTCATCGAAAAGTTTCTGTCGGTCTCTATTTGCAATGCTCTAAAGCTGCTCAAAGGCTTTTGAAAAACCCCCAAGTTTTGCAAACCCCTACTCTGTTAGTGCATGGCACTGGCGATAAAGTTACTTCCCATCTGGGATCTCGACAATTTGCAGATGCTGCTCCAACAGATCTTTTAACCTATGTCGAAATCCCAGATGGCAGGCATGTTTTATTGCAGGATGACTGCAAAGCGGAAGTTTGGCTAACCATCGATACTTGGCTTAGCCAAATTAATTTCTAACCTTGAAATCTAATTAGTTAGACTCCCGGTAATATTGGACCTGCCGAGTTGTTTTGTGGCGGAATGATTGCGCCCGGCGGCAATCCAATAGGCCCTGGCGGTAAAGCTCCTGGTGGCAAAGCTCCCGCTGGAAAAGCAGCAGGCATTGCGGTTGGTGCATTCAAGGGCACAATCTGACCTGAGATGCCAAGCCTTGCAAATACATGTTTTACTTCCCGCATTTTTACAACCCCAGATCCTGCTTCAAAATAGGTGATTTTTGATCCGAAGCTGCTTTGGCGTAGTAGCCCGTTGAAGTCATCTTCAGTTCTGAATGGCTTTCCATTCACTTGAATAATCACATCCCCATTTTTGAACCCGTATCTATCTGCCGCCAAACCGGGAGTAATGGAAGAAATTTTGTACCCGCCTTGCTGGAAGGCATTGGGTGCGGTGGGCGGTGCGTAAGAATAAGCGGGCCTTGCAGCTCCGGGGCCACTCTTGAAATTTGCGGGTGCAGATACGATTTGTGCTTCTGACCATTCTGCTGAAAAACCCAGCACAGCTAGACTACCCAAAATTTGTAACGGCTTAAGAATTTGTTTTACCATGAGATTGTTCCTTAAAAAGCGAGCCAATGTTTCTATATAGATTATTCGCAGGAGCGATGAAGTTATGGAATCTAACCTGAAAGAAAAAAAGAAAAGTTTTGAAAATCAGTGTCAAAAGGTAGGGGATTAATGGTTTAAAGGGGACTGGGAAACCTCCGTACTCCCATCGCTATCTGAAGTCTTTCAAATATTCATGCTTTCTCACTCGCTGGGAATCTAAAATTTTTTACTGTGACTTCATCTTGGTTCGCTATAAACTTTTTATGTTGTCTAATTTACCTAACCCTAAAAGGAGTTTGATCCATGTACGATATGAAGCAGCTAGATAAACTTAAGAAAATGCCACAACTTGTTCCTGAAGCTTATGCCTCTTATAGGCAATTCAGTAAGCAAGTCATGCAGGAAGGTGCGATCTCGGTCAAGAATAAGGAACTTATCGCTCTTGCAGTTGCAATGACCACACAATGCACTTATTGCCTGGAAATCCACAAGGAAAAAGCCAAGCAAGCTGGAGTTACCGAACAGGAAATCGCTGAAACCATCATGATTGCCTCGCTACTTCGAATGGGCGCAGCCATAACCCATGGCGCACATTGCCTTGATTAATCAGCAACCAGATTAATAATTCAGCTTGGAAGCCAACATCGAAGGATCAAGAGTGATTCAGGACACCGATGCCTTTCTGCCGAACTTGCAATCAGTCGATGGTGTCATATTCGCACGGTGGATCGACCTGTTAAATTGAGGGGCAGAAATGGAACTCATCACACCAGCCAATTTGACCGATGTTCCGCAATTGGCTGATTTGTTGAATCTGTTGTTTACGCAGGAGGCCGATTTCACGCCCGACCGAGAGAAGCAGGAGCGAGGGTTACGCCTCATCATCGAGTCGGCTCATGTCGGTGTCATTCTCGCTGCTCGTGACGGCGATCAAGTCGTTGGGATGGTCAGCCTCTTATTCACAATCAGTACCGCCGAAGGTGGCCGTGTCTGCTGGTTGGAGGATATGGTGGTTCGCCCCGACCGGCGTAGCGGCGGTCTTGGTTCTCGGCTTTTGCAAAGCGCCATCGAATATGCACGCTCTCACCGTTTCTCCCGCATCACTCTGCTGACCGATAAGCTGAATGCGGGGGCAATCCGGCTCTACGGTCGTCATGGGTTTATCGAGTCTGAAATGACAGCGTTTCGGTTGATGACAAATCCTTGATTATCCAAAAATAAGTGGCAGATAACTCCTTCAATCTGAACTCAGGAAACTACCGCCGGGGCTGGTTTAGAAATCCACAAGGAAAAAGCCAAGCACGCAGGAGTTACCGAACAGGAAATCGCTGAAACCATAATGATTGCCTCGCTTCTTCGAATGGGCGCAGCCATAACCCTATGGTGCACATTGCATTGATTAATCAGCAACAAGATTAATAATTCAGCCTGTGTATTTTGATTCAGCTTCCGTACAACTATCATTGATATAGAGGCTGAATTTTTCTTTTACATTAATCGATGGATGGTTTTGATGAGTTTTGATGCGGATGTGATAATCATTGGTGCTGGCCTTGCTGGTTTAAGCTGCGCTCGTATTCTGCAAAAGCATCGCATCAATTATCTTTTGTTGGATGGTGCAGAAAAAGTTGGTGGCAGAATAAGAACCGATGTTGTGGATGGATTTCAGCTTGATCGTGGATTCCAAGTTTTGCAAACAGCTTATCCCGATGCGAAGCAAATTCTTTATTATCCAAATCTTAAGTTGAAAAGCTTTTTCCCAGGCGCAATGATTCGCTATCAGGATAAATTTCACAGGCTTGCAGATCCATTTCGAGATCTGTACACCGCAGCCAAAGGTTTGTTTTCTCCCATAGGTTCCTTGAAAGATAAATTGCTGGTGGGAATACTGCGCACTCAGGTAGCTTTTGGGACAATTGAAAAACTTTTGCAAAAGCCAGAAGTTACAACTCTGCAAAGGCTGAAAACTTTCGGGTTTTCTGATGCTATCATCGATCGATTCTTCAAGCCTCTTTACTCTGGAATATTTCTTGAAAATGAACTTTCAACTTCCAGCAAGGCGTTTGATTACAATTTCCGCATGATGGCGCTTGGAGATATCTGCCTACCATCCGAAGGTATGGAGGCGATTCCACGCCAGCTTTTAACTATGCTTGATTCTGCTCGAATTAGGCTTAATTCCAAAGTTGCTTCTTTAAGCGAAAACAAAGTGATACTTGCATCGGGCGAATCTTTAACTGCGCCTAAAATAGTACTCGCTGTGGATCAACTCCAGGCATGCAAATTATTAGAAGTTACTGTAGTTCCAAAAATGAAGACGGTTATCACACTTTATTTTACTGCTTCCACTCCCCCCACCTCTTCACCCATTCTTTTTCTGAATGCCGAATCTTCTGGCCCGGTGATGAATATGTGTGTGCCTACTAATGTTTGTAAAAGTTATGCCCCAGAGGGTAAGGTACTAATCTCGTGCTCGGTGCTAAAACATGATTTTGCTTCAGAAGAAATGCTTGTCCAAAAAGTGCTCGAGCAAATGAAACAATGGTTCGGCAACCAAGTCGATTCGTGGAAACATCTTCGTACCTATAAAATCAATAATGCCTTGCCTGCTCAAGAACTTCCCCTTTCGGATGTTTCATCAAAGCCAATGCAAGTTCGAAAAGGTTTATATCAGTGTGGCGATTATGGTGGTATTGCCTCGATTCAGACAGCTTTGCAATCTGGCAGGGTGGTAGGCGAAGCTTTGGCCCAAGGGGTTTAATCAGGGTATTAGTGCGATCACGCGGGCGGGCGAGCCGGTTGCTCCTTCGATGGGTAATGCGCCTACAAACAAGTGGGCCCCAACTGCAGGCAGTTGATCAAGGTTAGTTAAATTCTCGAGGTGGATTCTTTGCCCATGAAGCAATACCTTGTTGCAGCTAAAGTTGGAATCTTTGCCAGGCTCGATTCCTGCAGTATCAATACCCAATCCTGATATGTTTCTGTGTACGATTAGAAACCGAGTTGCCTCTAAGCTGAATCCGGGGAAGTGCAAGCTATTGGATTCATCTTTGCCGAAATACTTCTCAGTTGCAAAATACCTGCTCCAGCCTGTGTGTAATAGTAGAATGCAACCTACTGGGGCAATGCCATGGGCTTTTTCCCATTGCTGCAAATGATCCAAGGTTAATTCGAAGTTTTCATTCGCTTCGCATTCTTTGGATACATTGATAACTACGCAGGGTTTGAAAAGGGTAGTTGGTAGAAGTTTATCGAGGGTGGTTTCGTTATCATGAAAGTGTGCTGCCACCCCTACATGGGTGCCTGTATGTTCCCCCATAGTAAAGCCCCCCAGATTAAAACCATCTTTTTCAAGTTGATTCAGAGGGAACAAAACTACTGCAGGATCCCCGGGCCAAACAGGAATGGCGGAGTTGATAGGGTGGGTAAGATCAATGATGCTTTCGTAATGGAAACTTGGCATGAGGAATTCCTCGGTTTTTTGTAAAAACTGCCCTTGCATTCATTGTATAGAAAGATATATGCGTTTCTTAGTTGGTGCTAATAAACCAGCGGGCCTTAATAAGGCCGATTAATAAAAGCAGGTTCTTTTGTGTGCTGAGTCTAGCGGGAAGTTCAGCAACGTTCCTTATTGGGAGCGTAGATTAAAATTGATCGGGTCCACTCGGTTGGGTCAGCCGTGCCGATAAATTCTCACAAAAGAACCTTTTTTTATTCTCTTCACAATATCCAAACCATAATCGATTCGTAAGTAAACCCTGATTTATTCCTTCGGTCCTTGCTTAGTTGCAATCGGGACATAACCAATTTCAAAACCTTTGGGTGGAGTTACAATCAAAGCTGGGTCAAGATCCGCCAGTTTTCCAATGGTGGGGGCAGGCAGATATTCTTTTTCTTTTGTCCATGATTTGTGAAGTTTTTCCACCCGCAACTGCATTGCTTCACGCTCTTTATCGGTTAAATCTGCGTTGAGTATCGCAGGTTGATCCGCAAATCGATACCAATGATAGGTGACCACGCTACCATCCCCAAGGTTTGCTTGGAATGGTCCCGCGACCGGTCCGGGCTTCTTCCATGAACTCTGTGATTCTTCAGGCGTGATGTATGCTGCCTCAGGTTTCGCAC
>Ga0194045_1000116_pt1 | contig 24014 bp, 17 predicted proteins | sample JunL6211m_MetaG_FD_161686 | JGI IMG/M metagenome (GOLD analysis project Ga0194045, IMG submission 161686) | Anoxic zone freshwater microbial communities from boreal shield lake in IISD Experimental Lakes Area, Ontario, Canada - Jun2016-L626-11m | ecosystem: Environmental > Aquatic > Freshwater >...
GGTGGTAAAGAAAAAGCCTGCAGGGTAAGCGTCGGTGGAAGAGCCAGCAAGTATTCCATGTTGGGCATCAGAAAACTTTACAAAGTTAAGTCCGGGGAGGGAGTTGTGCAAAACTTTAGTCCATTTGATTCCTCCATCTTTGGTGAAAAGAATCACCCCAACGGAATCTAATGTGGGGTGGTATTCTGTTCCAACAGCCCAACCGAAATAAGGACTGAGAAAATGTAAAGACTTTAAGGAAGCACGGGTTCCTGTAGGTTGGCGCTCCCAATCTTTTCCGCCGTTGATTGTGTGCCAAATCGCTCCTTCATCACCTACGGCCCAGCCTTCTTTGGTATCTACAAACTGAATAGCTCGTATTGCTGCATCATCAAAAAAAGGTAGCTGAGTTTGAGCGAGAGCAAAATGGGGAGTAAAAGAAAGTGCTACCAAAAGTAGAACCACTTTGCGGAATAACTTTAGCATATCAATCCTTACAGCAATCAAAAAAGTTGAATTACAATCAACAAAATGATTCTGCAACGAAACGGATGTTTTGGTCAACCCGTAAAGAAGCTGTTTTTGCCTATCTTGCCTATTTGCGTTCTTGCCAGATTTCTTTGGGAGATGTAAATTCTGCACTCGCAGGCGTAGAAATACCAATACCTTCTGCAATGATGGAGGCCGCAAGTTGGGGTGATACCTTGTCTTTGATTAACAAGTTTTTAATGCCCCCACCAAACGCAATTAATGGAACATGCGTGTCATAGGAGTGTGGGCTACCATGGGTGGTTCCGGTGAGGTAGGCGCCTGGGATGTAGTAGGGTTTCAAAATAAAACATATGTCCCCGCTTCTTCCTTTGAACCAACTTTTAGAAACACTTACCAACAAAAGGTCAGAAGAAGTCGAAGCTAGGTTTATTTCTTTCGAAGTGTAAGCTTTAAGAATTGCAGGCTGTGATGATGCCCAAGTTTTAATGTAGGCGGTGGCATCATCAAGATTTATCGAATTTGCTTTAAGTGTGGCGTAGTTCAGGTAGGCGGAAGTGTCTGAAAATGCTTCAAGATACTTTCTAGGGGCAGTGGGCTTGCCGAATTTATCCTGCAACGCTTCTTCAATTTCTTTGGCAAATTTATCGGTCGCAAGTCTGCCTGCATCCAACCCTTTGACTTTGGAAACTTCAGGCAAAGGGCATATCCCATGATCTGCAGAAAGAGCGATTACATAATTGTTTTTGCCAACTTCCTTGTCGAGATAAAGCAAAAGATTACGAATCAACAAGTCTGTGCGTAAAGTGGTGTCAAAAACTTCCTGTGAATCAGGCCCCCAAGAATGCCCAACTGAATCGTTACTAGAAAAAGATACAAGCAAAATATCAGGCTGCGTGTTTTTACCAAGTTTCTCTGCCTTGATTGACTTCATAGCGAGTTCTAGGAGAACATCATTTCCGAAGGGTGAATTGTATAGCGCATCGTAATAATCCTTCTCGGTTTTTCCAAATGGATGAGGAAAAAACTTACCCTGATTTTTCCCATTCCCTTCACCAGTTTGTTCGTCAATACCTGAAAAAGGCTTATAATCTTTATCTGGGTACAGTTTTTCCCAAGATTTATTTCTCCATTGGTCTATGAATTTGGAATCATTAAAGTCTGACAACCAAGGTGCTATTTTATTACTGTAATAGGTGGAAGTATGAAACTTGCCTGAAGAGTTGTCAAACCAATAACAATAATCAGGCTTCATTCCGGCAGGCAATACCGAGGAGCGATCTTTAAAAGATAATGCGACGACTTTGCCTTGGTTGTTGGTGGAGCGCTTTAAGGCATCGCCAAGTGTTTCAGACCGAAGTTTTTCAGGAGTTCCGCTGCCGCGTATTTTTACCGTAGTTCCAGGTGCAGCAATCACTTCAGGCACTGGAGGCATACTTGTCCACCTAGAGCTTCCTGCACAATAAGAACTCTTTCCCTCTGTTCGGTCATACCATTCGTTTCCCACAATTCCATGAATCGATGGCGTTGCGCCTGTGGTTAAAGTCGCGTGACCTGCGCCAGTAACTGTGCCAGAGTAAGGGTAATGGCAATTTTCAAACCAAGTACCTTCCGAAGTAAGCCTTAGAAACCCGTCCTTTACAAAATGATCCTGCCATCTAGAAATGTAATCTCCACGAAGTTGATCAAAAACAAGAAGAATGCCAAGCTTGGGTTTTTGTTGTTCTGTTTGTGAAAGCAGAGTTTTGCCGTTAAATAAGAAACCGAGAGCGATTAAAGTAACAAATAAATTTCGCATTAAAAACCTTTTTATTAGTTAAAAGGGATTTCAATGAATCCCATTTCAAATTAGAATTTAATTTATTGTACTGCAAATAACAAATGAAAGTTTATTGAAAAAATGGTTAAGAATTGGGACGGTCTATTATTGGTGATGATTACCCTAACGGCTTGTGTCTGTTGGCCAAGTCGTTTGATTGCGGCAGAAAATACGGAATTTTTGGATGATGTAATGCCGCTTTTAAGCCGGGCCGGGTGCAATCAAGGGCCCTGCCATGGTAGTTTGCATGGTAGAGGAGGTTTTCGGCTTTCGTTGCGTGGCGAAGATTCTGCGTTTGATTATCTTGCAATCGTAAAGACTGCAGGGATGAGGCGGGTGGATACAGTGAATCCCGAGGCAAGTTTATTACTTAAAAAAGCAATTGGCGAAATTCCGCATGAAGGCGGTAAAAGATTCGACCGGAACTCCCAAAGTTTTATGCTGATTCGTAAATGGATTGAAGATGGAGCCTTGTCTCCCGCACATTTTAAAAGCACAACAACCAAACTTGAAATTATTCCTGCCGAGATTTTTCTCGAAGGTGAAACGAATTCTTTCCCCATTAAAGTTTTAGCAACTGGAAAGTTTAAAAACCAAAGTGATGTTTCCTCATTTGCAAGCTTTGAAACAAGCAGTCCTTTAATATCGGTGTCCAACGAAGGTAAGGTGGTTTGCGATGATTTCCTTGAAGGAAGTATAACTGCTCGCTATCAGGATCAGCAGGTTTCTGCAAGGATTATTCGGATTCCAACACGCAGCCCAATTCTTACAAAAGAATTCCCCAAGCCTTTAAATTATGTTGATGTTCATGTGAATAAAAAGCTGGAGAAATTGAAGATTCTTCCGGGCTCTATTTGCTCGGACGAGGTTTTTTTGCGAAGGGTAACTCTGGATCTTAATGGCAGGTTACCAGATGCAGAAGAGGCACAGATGTTTCTTTCAGATACTTCCCAAGATAAAAGAATAAGGTTGGTCAATTCCTTATTAGAACGAACTGAATTTTCTGATTTATGGGCGTTAAAGTGGTCGGATATTTTGCGTAATGATGAAAAGGTTTTAGATGCCAAGGGTGTTCGGGTGTTTCATGATTGGATCAAAAGATCTATCGCAGAAGATAAACCTTTGAATGAGTTTGCCCGCGAAATCATCGAGGCTAAGGGCAGTAGCTATAGCCAGCCTGAAACTAATTTTTATCGGGCACTTCGTGCTCCTGATGTTCGTGCGGAAGCTGTAGCACAAGTTTTTCTTGGGCTAAGGTTGCAATGTGCTAAATGCCATAACCATCCGTTTGATCAGTGGACTCAGGAAGATTATCATCGATTTGCGGGCTTTTTTTCTAGGCTTGACTATCGGATTTTTGAAAACAATAAGAAGGACAAATTAGACAAGAATGAATTCGTGGGAGAACAAATCATTTTGGTCAACCGTATTGGTGCTGTTCTTGATCCAAAAGATGGCAAACCTCTTGAACCACGGTTCTTGGGCAGCAAAGATTTGATTCTCGAAAAAAATGGTGAATGGCTCGCACAACTTTCAAGTTGGTTGGCTGATCCGCAGAATCCTTACTTTGCTAAAGCCCAAGCGAATCGCATTTGGTTCCACCTTTTTGGCCGTGGTATTGTTGATCCTATTGATGATTTTAGGGAAACTAATTTACCTGCTAACAATTATTTACTTCAAGCTCTTACTGCAGATTTTCAGAAATCAGGCTTCAGTTTAAAACACATGATTCGTGTTATCACCTCATCTGCAACTTATCAACGAAGTGCTGCATCTTTGAATTCACCTGATGATTTTGGTAATTTTGCTTATTTCAAATCCCGGCCTTTGCAAGCCGAAGAGTTGTTGGATGCCATTAGCAAAGTAGCTGGTAAAAAATTGGTAGCACAAAGTTTTAATGGGGCACCAACAGTCGTAGCGAGTCCGGGGATTCGTTCTGGTTCTAAGGACAAAGGCCTAGCATTTGGCAGATTTTTAGCTTCGTTCGGGAAACCTAGTCGTTCTCTTACATGTGAATGTGAAAGGGCTGAAGATAACACGCTGGGGCAGGCCTTTCTTATGATTTCTGGAGAGGTTGTTTTAGATTTATTGTCTGATCATGAGAATCGGATCGAGAAGTTTTTAAAGGAAGATGTGAAACCTGATGTTGCACTTAAAGAAGTTTTTTTAATTGCTTTTGCCAGGCTACCATCCTCCCTCGAAACTGCAAAAGCAAAAGCTATTTTACTCAAATCTAAAAACCCTAGAGATGGCTGGGAAGATATTCTTTGGGGGATAGTCAACTCTAAGGAATTCTTATTAAGGCAATAATGAAAAATATCTATGTTTACACTGCTGTTTTAGTGTTGGTTTTATTACAAACTCCTCTTGCTTTTTGTTTTCAAACCGACCTGAAGCAACTCCAGATCAATAATGAACTCCTTGGTTTTATCAAGGAGCATTTGGGCGTGTCTTCCTATGGGAATTACATGGGTGGGAAAAAAGTTGGCTGGGATACGGATGAGATTAAACTTACCAAGCTTAATGGGGTGGAAGTAGTTTCCCAAGTTTCAGAATCGTATTTCAAAGCGCTTTTTGGCGGTAATAAAACTGAAGTTATTGATAGGACAGAAGTTTTGTACAGTCTTGTGGGTAAAGGTGAGATTCTTCTCATCAAATCGTTTCATCTTGAGAATGGTGTCAAAAAAACTAGAGAACTTAACTTACAAAAAGGTGGTTTGACCTTGGTCACCAAAACTCAAAATCGTTTAGACGAAAAGAAGGTTTCCAAACCCAAAGAAAACCTTTCGATGCAAATGGATCTAGCATCATGGCTTAAAAGTAAACGCAACAAAGGGGATGTTTTCGATTGTTTTTCCACATCAGTAGAAGAAGACGATCTTAATGTTCCCACCCGATATATCTACAAAAGTAAAAAAAACATCCAAGTAACTGGTGGAGATTTGATGGTTCATGAAGTGGACCAAGAAACGCATGGTGCCCTTTTTTACTCCCTTTTAGAAAACAATGGTAGGCTTCATTATGGCCGTATGGGGAAAATTATCGAATATCGCCTTGAAAGTAATGATGTTGCTAAAAAGCTTGATAATGATCTTGTGGATCTTATTCAAATATCTGCAGTAACACTGGACAAAAAGCTGGGTGATCCCGTTAAAATTAAATCACTCAAATTGAGTTTTGTTGCTGATGATGATTTTGATGTACCCCAATCACATAGGCAAATAGTCAGCAAGGGTAAAGACAATAATTTGGTTATGGAGATCAAGCGTGATTTTATTATTAAAAATGGGAAGGCTCTTCTTCCAGATGAACGAAAGCGCTCGCTTGCCTCCAGTATTAGCACTCCTTCTGATAATCCTAAAATTATCGCTTTAGCCACCAAAATTGTTGGTGATGCTACCACGGATTTCGAAAAGGTTTCTCGGATTGTTAAATGGATTTTTACAAATCTTGAAAAAACCATGGCAAAAAATAGTGATAATGCACTTGATATTCTTGATAAAAAAGCAGGCGATTGCACAGAACATACACTCCTTTTTGTAACTTTGGCTCGTGCTCTTGGTATACCTTCCAGAGAAGTGGGCGGTATTGCTTATATGGCTGGCGAAAAAATCCCTAAAATGGCTTGGCATGCTTGGGCCGAGTTCCATGATGGCAAACAATGGCTTACCGCAGACCCTACTTGGAATCAAACTCTTGTTGATGGAACACATATTAAGTTTAGCGAAGGTTCCACCGATTTGAAATGGCTCAATATTCTTGGCGGTTTGACTCTGCAAGTTATTGATTTTCAAAAAGATTAGTACCGTAGTATCAGTCATAAATAAAACACAGATCAAGAGGTTACGGTATGTTTTCGCGAAGATGTTTTCTCAGGCAAGGCGCTGCTATTTCTGTATTCGGTTCTGCTTTGCCTAGTACTCTTCTATCTGCAAGCCCCAAAGCGAAAGCAAAATCAATTATTTTTTTGCACCAGTTTGGTGGCCCAAGCCAGATGGATACTTTTGATTTAAAACCCAATGCACCTGATGCATACCGCGGGCCTCTTAAAGGGATTTCTTCTATTGTTCCTTCCATGCCCATCGGGGAAATGCTTCCTAATATGGCTAAGGTAATGGATCGAGTAACCATCGTTCGCAGTGTGCATCATGAGATGAAGAATCATAATTCTGCAGCCTATTACAGCCTTACTGGTTATTCGCCTGCAACCGATGATCAAAGGTTGCGCGATACGCTTGATTTGTTTCCTGCTTATGGTTCGATTGTCAGTAAATTTAAACCTAAATCTGGAGGTGTGCCGCCCTTTATTTCTTTCCCTCATGTAATCAGGGATGGGTCGGTTACCCCCGGGCAACATGCTAGCTTTATGGGGAAAACCTACGATCCTTTTTTCATTGGCCAAGATCCCAATTCTGCAGATTTCAATCTCCCCGAACTTGTCCTTCCTTCTGGTATCAACCCTGAAAGAATTGCAAACCGCAAAGAAATGATGTCCATCATTGATGCTGAAACCAAGATCCTTGAGAAATCTTCCAAGGCTAAGGGCATTCAGGATAATTATGATCGGGCTCATGATATGCTTACTTCCAGATCTATTCGAACTGCATTTGATATTTCCGCAGAGCCCCTTGCAGTGCGGGAACGCTATGGCAGAACCACTTATGGGCAATCTTGCCTTCTTGCAAGAAGATTGGTTGAGGCAGGTGCGGCATTTATTAACGTTTATTTTTCTTCCCAGATTGGCGGTTGCGAAGGTGGGTGGGATACGCATGGATTCCGTGATAAACCCATGTATCCGGTTATGAAAAATCATCTTCTGCCCATCACGGATAAAACTTTACCAACTTTGATTTTGGATTTGGAAGAGAGGGGCTTGCTTGATTCAACTTTGATATTCTGGGCGGGTGAATTTGGTCGAACACCAAAAATGAATAATCTTTCCGGCCGTGATCATTGGCCTCAATGCTACACGGTTCTCTTTGCAGGAGGTGGGGTGAAAAAGGGTTTTGTATTCGGTTCTTCAGATTCCAAAGGGGCATTTCCTGCAACAGACCCTGTTCGTCCGGAAGATCTTTCAGCAACCTTTTTTCATTTAATGGGTATCAACCCTAGCACGGAAATAAAAAACAACTTTAACCGGCCCTTTCCGATAAGTACCGGCAAAGTGATTGATCAAATCATTGCTTAAGGGTATGGGCTATTTTGTTTAGATTGATGGAAGTTGGGTTTTAGCTTAATTGGGTTCAAGAAAGGTTTTCCAAATCGTTTAAATCTTTAAACCTGCCTGCAGCTTTTTTGTTTGCCTTTAAGTGTTCTAAACTGGTATTCGTTCAGTAACTGTAAGAATTCTTTGAAGTCGAGCGGTAGATTGATATTGGCCATAGTTAAGTTGCCTTAATATTTCAACGAATTGAAGGCGCTCGGAAGGGGTTTTAGAAAGCCAAAAATCTTTGTCATCGGAAGGCTTTAAAAGCGGACCAACCGTTACAATAGACTTATTAATTCTGTTTGAATTTTGCGTGTTCATAAAATTATCTTAACACATTTAGTAAGGTCAAGGTAGTTGGCCATTAAAAAGCCAAGCTCAAAATATTGGTAATGTTAAATTCCAACAAAGTAACCCCTACGCAAAGTGATTGATCAAATCATTGCCTAGGGGTATGGGATGAAAATCAGGGCTAAGTGGACCTTGTTATTTTGTCATCCCAGGTAAACCAATTTGAAGCAATGAGGTGTCTCGTGCTTTTAATTGACTGGATTTACCCATGAGATATTCATCGATTTCTCGAGCTGCTTCTCTGCCTTCAGCGATAGCCCAGACGACAAGCGATTGCCCGCGTCTAGCGTCACCCGCAGCAAAAATATTCGGCTTGGAAGTTCTGTAGTTTTTGCGCCCTGTACCGATGTTTCCTCTTAAATCAATTTCTACATCAAACATTGCTGGTAACCCTTTGTCTGCGCCGGTAAAGCCGATCGCTATCAAAGCCAGATCGCAAGGGAATACAAGATCCGTACCCCTGATTTCTTCAAACTGCCTTTCGCCTGTTTCGTCATAGAATTGGTTGACCCTTACAGCATGAAGTTCTTTTACATGGCCTTTGGAGTCGCCAACAAATTTAGAGGATTTAATTTGCCAATCTCTTCTGCCACCTTCTTCATGAGCAGGGGATAACCTCAGGATCTTGGGCCAAAGGGGCCAAGGTGTTTCAGAATTGTAATTCTCAGGAGGTCTAGGGTTGTAATCGATTTGCATAATCGATTTTGCACCTTGCCTGTGGCATGTACCCAAACAATCTGCAGCAGTATCGCCACCACCGATGATTATTACATTTTTGCCTGTAGCCAAGATTTCTTTTTCGGTGACGGGTTTATCGAGGCACCTTCGGTTTTGCTGGGTAAGGAAAGGCATAGCAAGTTCGATACCTGCCATATTCCTGCCCTGTATTTCTAATTCTCGGGCAATGCTAGAGCCGGTAGCCATTAATATTGCATCAAACGAAGAAAGTATTTCGTCGGCACTGATGGTTTTACCAACATCAGCGTTGTTGATGAATTTTACGCCTTCACCTTCCATTTGATTGATTCGGCGTTCGATGTAGAATTTTCCCATTTTGAAGTCAGGGATGCCGTAGATGAGCAAGCCGCCATACATATCGTCTTTTTCGTAGACGGTAACAGCGTGACCAGCTCTGCAAAGTTGTTGAGCTGCGGCAAGTCCAGCGGGCCCGCTACCAATCACGGCTACTTTCTTTCCCGAGATTTTTTCAGGCGGAGTAGGTACAATCCAGCCCATTTCCCAGCCTTTATCAACAATCGCGAGCTCGATGTTTTTAATTGTGACAGCAGGTGATGTAATTTCCAGAACGCAAGAAGCCTCGCAAGGTGCAGGGCAGGTCTTGCCAGTAAATTCAGGAAAATTGTTTGTGCTGTGAAGTTCCTTCAAGGCTTCTTCCCAACGATTGCGATGAACTAAGTCATTCCAATCTGGGATAAGATTTCCGAGTGGGCAACCGGTGTGGCAAAAGGGAACTCCACAATCCATGCAACGCGACGCCTGGGCACGAATACTTTCTTCGGGCAGAGGTTGATATATTTCGTTGTAGTCCTTGATCCGCTGATACACGGGACGAGGAGTATGTTTTTGTTGTTCAATATTCAAGAAGCCGCGTGGATCTGCCATGTTTTAAACCATTGAGCCTAAGAGGAAATAATTAAAAGTACACCTAAAGTTTTATTGCCTATTACCCGTTTACTAGTTCCCATTGCCTTTGAGCAACACGTTTTGCTTCAAGCACCCGTCTGTAATCCTTGGGGAACACTTTTTTGAAATGCGATAATGCAGTTGAAAAATCGTTGACGATGTTTTCTGCAACCGTTGACCCTGTGTACAGTACATGTCTGTTCACAAGATTACTGATTGTAGCAATATCTTTGTAGTCAACGATAGGAACAAGATCGACCATTTCGTGATTGCAATTATCTTTAAAGTCGCCATCAATGTCGTAAACAAACGCCAACCCACCACTCATGCCTGCAGCGAAATTGCGTCCGGTTTTACCTAGAACAACAACAACACCTCCAGTCATGTATTCGCAACCATGATCGCCAACGCCTTCAACAACAGTTTTTGCACCGCTATTTCGGACAGCAAATCTTTCGCCAGCAATCCCTCGGAAATAAGCCTCGCCTGCGGTAGCGCCATAAAGTGCAACATTACCGATAAGGATGTTTTTCTCTGGGATGAACTTAGAATCTGCCGTTGGCGCAACAATTATCTTTCCGCCTGACAATCCTTTACCTACATAGTCATTCGCATCACCCCTGATGCGCATCGTAATGCCCTTGGTGATGAATGCCCCAAAACTCTGGCCTGCACTGCCATTGAATTGCAAATCAATGGTATCTTCGGGTAAGCCATCTTCTCCATGTTTGGCAGTTACGAAGTAGCTTAAAAGAGTGCCGGTAGTTCTGTTCTTGTTTGCGATAGGCGATTCGAATTGAACTCTCTCAGCCCTTTCGATAGCTGGGTTGCAAACTTTGATAAGCTCCCAATCTATTTGGTCAGCAATGCGATCTGATTGTTTTTCGACACATCGAATCGGAGTACCAACAGCGACAGGAGGCATTTGCAGGATGGAGGAAAGATCAACATTTTTCCCCTTCCAATGATCAACTTTGCGTTGTTTAAGAAGGTCGGCCCTGCCGATAATTTCATCCAAGCTTCGGAAACCCATTGCGCTTAAATACTCGCGCACTTCTTCTGCAACAAAGAATAAGTAATTGATAACTTGCTCTGGGGTACCTTGGAATTGAGCCCTGAGAACTGGATCTTGAGTAGCAATGCCTACGGGGCATGTGTTGAGATGGCATTTGCGCATCATGATGCAACCCATTGCAATCAGTGGTGCAGTAGAAAAGCCATATTCCTCAGCGCCTAAGCAAGCGGCAACAATAATGTCGCGACCGGTTTTTAATTGCCCATCAGTTTGTACCCTGACCCGACCTCTTAGCCCGTTTCGAACTAATGTTTGTTGAGTTTCTGCAAGGCCTAATTCCCAGGGAACTCCTGCATGACGGATACTTGATAATGGCGATGCACCGGTTCCTCCGGAATCACCACTAATCAGAATCCTGTCTGCAAAGCCCTTTGCAACTCCAGCAGCGATTGTTCCAACACCAACTTCTGCAACTAGTTTTACCGAAACCTCAGCGTGAGGGTTGGCATTCTTAAGGTCAAAGATTAGCTGGGCAAGATCTTCGATACTGTAAATGTCGTGGTGAGGCGGGGGGGAAATTAACCCTACACCCGGTGTGCTGTAGCGAGTCTTTGCAATAAAGTTGTCTACTTTATGGCCTGGTAATTGGCCGCCTTCACCGGGTTTTGCGCCCTGTGCAATCTTGATTTGTAACTCGGTGGCATTGACTAAATAGTTGGAGGTTACTCCAAACCTTCCGCTGGCTACTTGTTTAATAGCACTATTACGTGAATCCCCGTTGGAATCTTTTTTGAATCTTGCAGGGTCTTCGCCGCCTTCACCCGTGTTGCTTCTTCCGCCAATACGGTTCATTGCGATGGCGAGGGTTTCGTGCGCTTCTTTGCTAATTGATCCAAAGCTCATTGCACCGGTACAGAATCTTTTGACGATATCTTTTGCAGATTCGACAAGTTCCAAGGGGATAGGTCTTGGTGACTTCTTAATTTCAAGGAGGCCCCGAATTGTACACAAGTGTTCATCTTCTTCGCTTGCGAGTTCCGAAAACTCTTTGTAGGAAGAATACTTATCCTTGATGATGGAGTATTGCAGTTTCTGAATGGTCTCAGGATTCCACATGTGATGTTCGCCACGTCTACGCCACATGTATTCCCCGCCAACATCCAATTCTTGTTCTTCTAAATTTCTGTCCACTGGAAAAGCAAAGCTATGGCGGTGAATAGACTCTTTTGCAATTATTTCGAGGCTAATTCCAGAAATTCGACTGGGAGTTCCAGAAAAGAATTCATTGATCACATCCATGTCGATGCCAATGGCTTCGAAGATTTGGGCAGCTCTGTAACTTAAAAGTGTACTGATGCCCATTTTACTGAAGATTTTAAGCAGGCCTTGATCAATTGATTTGATGTAGTTTTTGACAGCAGAACCCAAGCTAAGTGGGGAACCATTATTGTCCACCATCATGTTGGCATGGTTTAAACCTTCAAAAGTTTCAAATACCAAATATGGATGAATGGCACTGGCACCATAACCGATCAGAAGTGAGAAATGCATAACTTCTCTTGCTTCGCCTGTTTCAACAATAATCCCACATTTGCCCCTTAACCCACTTCGTAATAAGTGGTGATGCACTCCAGCGGTGGCAAGCAGGGATGGAATTGCAATATGATCTTTATCAACTCCGCGATCAGAAAGGATAATAATGGTGGCACCTGCTTCAACAGCAGCGGAAGCTTCTTCACGTACCCGTTGTAATGCAAGTTTGAGACCCAAAGGCCCTTCGCTTCGCTTGAATAGAGTTTTAATGGTTTTGCTTTCAAAACCAGAGATATTGCAGCGTTTGATCCTTTCAAGTTCTGATGCTGTAAGAGTTGGCGTTTCAAGCCTAAGCATTCGGGCGTGTAATGCAGTTTCACCTAAAAGATTAACTTCGCTGCCCAATAGCGATTCTGTGCTCATGACAACTTCTTCACGAATTGCATCAATGGGCGGATTCGTGACCTGGGCAAATAACTGCTTGAAATAATGGAAAAGTAACTGGCTTCGATTACTTAATACTGCAAGTGGTATATCAGTACCCATGCTGGAAACTGGCTCTTTGCCATCTTTTGCCATGGGAAGCAAAATACGATTGATATCTTCCTGAGTATAACCAAACGCACGCTGTCTTTCTAACAGAGTGGTGAACTCCTTGGCAAACCCATCCTCAATTTCAACTTCTGGAAGTTTTTCAAGAGTAAGGTGATGCTGCTCGATCCACTCAAGGTATGGAGCTTGTTTTGCAAGAACTTCTTTAGCCTCTTTATCGGTGATAATTTTTCCGGATCCTGTGTCGACCAGAAAAATTCGGCCGGGTTGGAGTCTGCCTTTTTCTATTATCTTTTCAGAAGGAATGGGTAGCACTCCCGTTTCACTTGCCAAAATCACCATGTCATCATCAGTGATAATGTAACGGCTTGGGCGTAAACCATTGCGATCCAACATAGCACCCACTAGCGTTCCATCAGAAAAACAAAGATCCGCAGGGCCATCCCATGGCTCGGTTAAACAACTGCTAAACTGGTAATAAGCTCTTTTTGCAGCGTCCATTTCTGGCTGACCTTCGTAAGCCTCTGGCACCATCATGGTTATTGCGTGCGGAAGTGTTCGGCCCGCTTGGATCAGTAATTCCAAACCTTGGTCGAGAATTGCAGAATCACTTAGTCCATCAGAAGGCAAAGGCACGACATGCTCGATATCTTTGCCGAAGCGATCATTGTGCATCATGGAAGAACGGGCTTTAAGCCAGTGTACATTTCCTTGAAGGGTGTTGATTTCGCCGTTGTGTGCCAAAAATCTAAAAGGCTGTGCCAAGCTCCACTGGGGAAATGTGTTGGTGCTATATCTGCTATGTACGACAGCAAGGCAAGAGTCCATTAAAGGATTAAGAAGATCCGGGAAGTATTTGTCTACTTGGTCAGGTTTAAGCATGCCTTTGTATACAATTGTCTTAGAACTACAGCTGGCGAAATAGATTGGGGCAGGCATTCCTGGCTGTGCGTTGCTGTAAGACCAGTTTTCAACTTTTCTGCGAAAGATGTAAAGCTTTGTCTCAAGCACATCCTGAGTCATGGATTTTGAGCTTTTCCCAATAAAGGCTTGTCTCATGTAGGGTTCTTGCGACCTTGCAAGCCAACCAACGCTGTTAGAGTCTACCGGAACATCCCTCCAGCCTAGAAATTTGAGGCTAGTTTCTTTGCACAACTTTTCAATTGCTTTTTCGCATGAGGTTCTTTCGGTAGCATCTTTAGGCAAAAATGCGAATGCAACGCCATAAGAACCCGGTTCAGGAAGGCTTAAGCCTGATTGTGAGCAAACATCCGCAAAAAACTTATGAGGTAGTTGAATTAATATGCCGGCGCCATCTCCGGTCTCCTGATCGCAACCACAAGCTCCACGATGTTGAAGATTTAAAAGGATTAGCAAGCCATCTTTTACAATATCATGTGTTTTAACGCCTTTAATGTTGGCGATGAACCCAACTCCACACGAATCTTTTTCGAACTTAGGGTCATAAAGACCATGTTGGAAAGGTGGTAGTGGTGTTGAGAATAACTGTTCATTAAAATTCGATGCCATAATGTTAAATTATCCTGAATTACAAATATTCTGATGTTTAAAAAACTAAACTTTAAATAAAAATCCTTCAATCTAGATTGTAGCAAAACCATTTAACTTTGATAATTGTTTTGAAATCACTTTTGGTAAAAAAAACTGGTTTTTCAGTTCTGTTTACAAGGGTATTGCTGCATTATCTCTAAATGATATTAGTCAACTAATCAACTAATCTGGTTAAAGCATACAATATTTTTTGGATTTTCTATTGCGAAAACAGCATGAAATCCTCTATTCATATGTTGAGTCTAGTTAAACAAAAGTTGTCAAAGGAGTTTTACATGTCCACGGGCAAGGCGATAAAGAGTGATGTGAAAGATTTGAAGTTGGCGGCATTGGGTAAAAAACGAATTATGTGGGCAGATACGGATATGCCAGTTTTGGCTCGTGTTCGTGAAAGATTTGCCAAAGAAAAGCCATTGGCAGGGCTAAGAATGTCTGCATGTTTGCATGTTACTGCAGAAACTGCAAATCTTGCTCGTACTTTGCAGGCAGGTGGTGCAGATCTTGTCTTAATTGCTTCCAATCCTTTAAGTACCCAGGATGATGTTGCAGCCAGCTTGGTTCATGATTTTGGTATTTCTGTCTTTGCGATTCGTGAAGAAGATAACAATACATATTACAAGCATATTGTTGCGGCTTTGGAACACAGCCCCCATGTAACCATGGATGATGGCGCAGATCTAGTTTCCGCGCTTATTTTTATGGCCTTAGATCGTTTGGATGAAGTTCATCCCGAAGTTAAGAAGTGGGCTGAAAAGCATTCTGTTGAAAGCCGTAGAAAAATTCTTGATCAAATTGTAGGAAGCATGGAAGAAACCACGACGGGGGTCAATCGACTTCGCGCCATGGAAAAAGATGGGGTCCTGCAATTCCCCGTTGTTTCTGTTAATGATGCTCAAACCAAGCATTTGTTTGACAATCGTTACGGTACCGGCCAAAGCACTTTGGATGGTATTTTACGCGCTACGAATATCCTCCTTGCAGGAAGAAAAGTAGTGGTTTGTGGCTATGGTTGGTGTGGTAAAGGGGTGGCTCAGCGCGCAAGAGGGATGGGAAGCTTGGTTATCGTAACCGAAGTTGATCCTATTCGTGCCTTGGAAGCTGCAATGGATGGTTTTGAAGTGATGACTATTTCCAAAGCCGCTGAAGTTGGTGATATCTTTATTACGGTAACTGGAAACGCACATGTAATCATTGGAGAGCATTTCTCCAAGATGAAGGATGGTGCAATGGTTTGTAATAGCGGTCACTTTGATGTGGAATTAGAATTGCCTGCGTTGAAGGCTCAATCCAGTGCAGTGGTTAGCGAAGTAAGGCCAAATGTTGATGAGTATCAACTTAAGAATGGCAAAAAGATTTATGTGATTGGTCAAGGTAGGCTTGTAAATCTTGCAGCAGCAGAAGGGCATCCACCAAGTGTAATGGATATGAGTTTTGCAACTCAAGCCCTTGCAACTGAATTCTGCATTGTAAACAAAGGCAAATTGGCCAATAAAGTTATCGATGTTCCTATGGAAGTCGAACGCTATGTTGCAATCCATAAGCTAGAATCTATGGGAATCAGCATAGATTTGCTTACCGCAGCTCAGAGTAAGTATATGACTGGTTGGGAACACGGGACCTAAGGGTCAGTAAGATTGGGTAATATTTACGGCCTAACTTGAAGAAAGTTGGGCCGTATTTGTTTTACTTTTTCATTTTCTTTGTAGAAATGTTGGTAAACTTAAGTTACAATTCTGTAATGATTATGCCATTTTGTTTTATTTATGGGTATGTGCTTTGCACTCAGTAATTAAATTAATTCCTAATTTGTTTACTCTTGGAAACGCAATTTGCGGCTTTGCGGCAATTGTAATAGCTGCAAAAATTGATCTTTCTGTTCAGGACGACCACTCTGCAGCGGTTTTACTGCGTTGGTCTGCTGGCATGATATTTCTTGCGATGATTTTTGATGTGTTAGATGGGATGCTAGCCAGATTAGTAAAAGTGACAAGTGATTTTGGTGGTCAACTTGACAGCTTGTGTGATGCGATTAGTTTTGGTGCTGCTCCCGCATTTTTAATCCTGCGTTTAGGCCAGGACTGGGACAGCTTTCTTGTTAGGAATATATTTGCGTGCATAGCCGGCCTTTTCATGGCATGTGCAATAATTCGGCTTGCGAAGTATAACCTTGAAAATACTGATCTCGAAGCTGGTTCGTTTAAAAGATTTAAAGGATTGCCTTCCCCTGCCGCTGGTGGTTGCATTGCCAGCTTGGCGCTGATTCGTTCTTATGGTTCGATGGAAGTGCCTGGATTTGATTTCTTAACTGCCAAGAATGTAGTTAGTGTGTGGGCTGTTTTTGGTGCGGTGGTTGTAGCTTTACTTATGGTTTCGCCTTTTTCCTACCCACATTTAACCAAGCATATTCTTCGTAAAAAAGTTATTTTTGGCTGGTGTTTTGCCTTGCCTGTGATTGCTCCGATGGTATACCTAGTTCCCGAATCGCTTGCTATTTTAGTTTTCTGGATTTATGCTTTAAACTTCCCTGCTAGGCAAATCTTTTATATTGCTTTTCGCAGAAATATGGTTGATTCTTCTCAGGCCAGCGCAAATGATTATTATCGTCGCTAGCCGATTCTTTTTCATCACATTTATTGGCATAAAACATGTTTACCGGCATCGTAGAATCCATGGGAACGGTGACTATTTTAAAAACCCAGAATGTTGGGGTTTTGCTTTCTATTGGGCATGATGACTTTTTTAAAAAAACAAAAACCGGTGCTAGTATTGCCATCAATGGTGTTTGCCTAACCTTGATTTCTCAAAAATATAAGCAAGCTGTTTTTGAGGTGGGGCCAGAAACCTTGAAAAAGTCTAACCTCGGGCTTCTTCAAGTTGGTATGAAAGTTAATTTGGAAAAACCCGTTTCTGCAAGTAGTGATTTTAGTGGTCATTTTGTTCAAGGTCATGTGGATACGACTGCCGAAATTTTGAAAATCGAAAAATCAGGTCCATGGATAGATATCTGGTTTTCATTACCTGATTCGATCAAACCTTTTCTTGTTGATAAGGGATCCGTTTGCATTGAAGGTGTTAGTTTGACCATAGTCCAAGTTAAAAAAGATAAATTTAGTGTCGCCTTGATTCCTCACACCTTAGCGATGACTACCCTTGCACTCAAGAAACCTGGAGATATGGTTAATATTGAAACTGATATGATTGCAAAATACGCTATGCGCGCTTACGAACTGTTTTTTAAAGGCAAAAAGTAATCGATGAACCTTTACGATATTCCACCTAGACAAACCCAGTCTTACTTGACAGAGCTTTTAAAAAGCAGAAACATATGGCCTAAAAACAAAATGGGGCAAAACTTCCTCATTGATCTAAACCTCATGGATCTTGTTGTTAATAGTGCAAATTTACAGCCCTCTGATGCTGTTTTGGAAGTAGGCAGCGGTACGGGCAGTCTTTCCAACCGGCTTGTGGAAGCTGCTGGATTTGTACTAAGTGTCGAACTGGATCCCGCTTTTCAAAAGTTGACAGAAGAAACCGTGATTGAACGGGATCGGTTCTTTCTTCATCGTGGGGATATCCTTAAAGGCAAGAATCAGATTCAGCCCCAAGTCACCGAAAAGCTTGTGGAAATCACTTCAATGCCTGGTATTTCTGGCTACAAATTGGTTGCTAATCTCCCTTATGCTGTGGCTACTCCTGTGATGAGTAATTTGTTGATAAGTAGAAATCCGCCCACTAAAATTGTTGCTATGGTTCAGTTGGAAATTGCTGAAAAAATTATTTCAAAACCACAAAGTAAAGATTTCGGAGCATTACCGATTCTTTTTCAAAGCCTTGCTAAAGTGGAAATAGTTCGAAGGATATCTCCCGCGGCTTTCTGGCCCAGGCCTAAGGTGGAATCCGCGATTATTAAAATTGATCCAAGCCCCCTGCTTAGAAGTAAACTCGTTTTTGAAGGGGTAAAGCCCGAGGATGGCCCTCTTTGTTTTAGAAACTTCCTAAGAGGCTTATTTGTTCATCGCAGGAAGAATTTACGGGGTGCACTTTTATCTATGCCTAATAACAAACTTTCTAAAGTTGAAATTGATGCCAAATTGGTAATTCTAGATATTAAAGGCGAAATAAGAGCTGAAACTCTTTCGCCTTTAGATCATTTCAGACTTTGTACGCAATTTGGCGGAGGAGTGTTTGTTTCAGGTGAAACCGATGAAACTGCGGATTAATTGATTCTAAGTTCGCGAATTTTTAAGGTTATCTTTTGAAGTTGTGTATTTACTTCGACTTCGTTTTTTGTCTTGCATGCTTCTTTTAATTTTGATGCTTCCCGATTTAGATCGGATGATACCGCCAAGATTGACTCTTTTTTGTTTTCAGGCATATCTGCACTTTTTGACATCAATCTCGATGTTTGTTCTAGCCCCTTTGCGGCATCTTCAAGTTCTGCCCAGTTGTTGATGAAAAAAGATTCGGTTGCAACAGAGGACTGGTTTCTAGCTCGGGATAAAAGATCTTGGTAAGGCGGGACGGGTGTATTCTCTGCCAAAGGCTGAATTGATGCTGCTTTCTCTGATACAGATTGGCAGCCTGGGGTTAATAGCGCTAACAGCACAAAATGGGCAAATAGGGTGTTTTTCATATTGGTTCTCGTTTTAAACTATAACCCTATTCTACCACCTTCCTGACGGTCCGTATGTTTCGATACCGGTTTTTGGGGCAACATTTTGGCTTGCGTCCGGCAATGCTATCAATTCTCTGCCACGCCTTTTCTGTTCATCGATGTTATAAACGGGACTGTCAATCTTTTCTGGATGTTCCTTATGGTACTTAGGTCCTTCTAAATTCCTGCACCCAGTAGCCACTATTAGTGCAATAAATACGAATAATCTTGTGTACATGGCAACCTTTTCCTTGGCTCGTTATATCTGTTTTGCCTGCTGGATTAATCCTTAAACTTTACATAATTAAACTTTAAGTATTAATCGGCAAATTGCTTGATAAACTTTAAACTTAGCAATGGCAATGCCATTCCCATAAGGAGATAATGGCTAATATTTCGTGATTATGTAAATTGATAATAGGCGTATTTAACGAAAAGTTAGGGTTGGAATTTTATGGCTTTGACTAAGGCACCTGATCCTGAGGATTTCTTTGCTGACACAAGGATGTCTTTTGGTGACCATATTGAAGATTTGCGTTCGCATTTAATAAAAGCCTTCCTGGGTTTTTTTATTGCATTCCTTTTTAGCTTTTTAATTGGCAAATTTGTTGTTGATTTTATTACCTTGCCTGTGAAGTCCGAGCTTAAAAAGTTCTACGAGCGAAGAGTATCTTCGTTACGGGAAGAATTGGATAAGGGGACAAATTCTACTTTGGTCGAATTGAATAAACCAACTGAATTTACAGGATTAATATTTTCTAGGGCCCAGCTTGAAGCTCTTTTTAAAGGTGATCCATCTCAAGCAATTAGCGAGATTAAGCCTCCTGCTGATTTGTCTGAGGAAAAACTTAAAAACGAAACGGTTACCCTCTGGGTTTCTCATCTAGAACCCCTCAAAGAATCTGCATTAATGGGCGAATCACAAAGGAAAATAGGCGATTTTGATGCCATGAGTACTTTGAGCGTTCAAGAAGCTTTCATGGTTTATTTCAAGGTTTGTATGGTGAGTGGAATCGTAATTGGAAGTCCATGGCTATTTTTTCAAGCTTGGTCTTTTGTGGCAGTTGGGTTGTATCCCCATGAGAAAAAGTTGGTGCATGTTTATTTGCCCTTCAGTATTGTTTTGTTTTTGGCTGGAGTTTTTATCTGCGAGTTTTTTGTGATACCAAAAGCGATCGAAGCCCTTTTGTGGTTCAACGAATGGCTTGGGTTAAAACCAGATTTGCGATTGAATGAGTGGTTAAGTTTTGCAATTTTTATGCCTGTAGTTTTTGGTCTCTCCTTCCAGACTCCTTTGGTAATGGTGTTTGCAGAAAGACTAGGGGCTATGAATGTTGAAATGTTTCAAAAGAATCGAAAATACGCTTGGATGGCAATGGCGGTTTTTTCAGCAGTTGCAACACCTTCCACTGATGCATTTAGTATGCTTTTCTTGTGGATACCAATGAGCCTTCTTTACGAATTAGGCATTTTTATGTGTATAGTTTCACCTTCTAGGCCTGATTATGGAATTGATGTGCCTGACCCTGACGAAATGGTTGGCGTCTAGTTTACCCAGCGCTCTCTAAGCGAGTTTCCATTTGAATGAAGTTGTTGGTGGATTTGTTTATTTTATTGGTGCAGGCCCGGGTGACCCAGGTCTGTTGACCGTTCGTGCTCAACAAATATTAAATGATGCCGATGTAATTATTTATGACAGGCTGGTGTCTCTTCAAATTTTGCAACTTCTCCCTGATGATACTCCTAAAATTTGCGCAGAATCCCTCCCAGGTTGTCATCCTGAACGGATGGAGGTTCTGGTTGATTTGATGATCACTAATGCTTCCAAGGGGCTGAAAGTTGCACGCCTAAAAGGTGGCGACCCTCTCCTTTTTGGCAGAGGTAGCGAAGAAATCGAACCTTTGATTGCCAAAAATATTGCTTTTGAAATTGTTCCAGGCGTTACTGCTGCGCTTGGGGCGAGTGCTTATTCAGGGATTCCATTAACGCACCGGGAATTTTCCAGCGCAGTGGCTTTTATTACTGGGCACGAAAAAGCAGGCAAGCCCGATAGCTTTCTTCATTGGCCAGAAATTTCAAAATTCCCGGGTACTCTCGTCTTTTACATGGGGGTTAAAAGAGCTCAAGTTATTCAGTCCAACCTTCTTGAACAAGGGATGGACCCGCAAACCCCCGTCGCCATTATTTCCGAAGCTACTCTGCCTCAGCAAAAACAAGCCACCACCGTATTAGGAAATTTAACCACGATTGTTGCCCAAGAAAATTTCGAGCCACCTGCTGTCATTATAATTGGATCCGCTGCCAAGTATTTGGGCCTTTGGGGTTGGCGCAATAAACTTCCTCTGGGCAACGCTTCAATTTTGATTTCTAGGCCCAAAGGGCAAGGTTTGGATTTCGCGTCGAAGTTGAAAAACCTTGGTGCCAATGTTTTTCAGTTTGACTCTATGATCATTAAGAGCCCTGATGATTTGAGTTTGGTCGATCATGAAATAAAAAATATTGCTACTTTCGATTGGCTCGTATTTACGAGCGCCAATGGTGTCGAAAAATTCCTACAAAGATTTTTGCAATTAGGATTCGATATCCGGATGCTTTCGGATTTGAAAATTGCCTGTATTGGTCCATCGACAGCACTTGCATTAAAGCTATTTCATATTTATCCGGATCTGATTCCACCCAGACATGATGCAGAGGGTTTAATCGAGGCCTTGACGCCTTTGGTTAAAGGCGGGAAAGTTCTTCTAGCAAGGGCTAGGGAGGGTAGGGCCCTGCTTAGCCAAGAATTGTCGAAAATATGTCAGATTACCGACCTGCATGTCTATTATCAGAGCCCTCCCTCAGAGGAACAAATCGACAATATTAAGAAGATGTTATCACATACTTCGATGGATTATGTCGCGGTGACAAGTTCCAACAGTGCAAAGGTGATATTTGATTCGCTGGGTGATTTACTTGCATCTGGTATTCATGCAGGGAAAACCAAAGTTGTTGCAATTAGCCCTCTTACTTCCTCAGAAGTGAAGGATTTGGGGTGGGGTAGCGGACTTAGTTCCGCAAGTTTCACCACCGATGGGATGATTGAGGAGATGATTAAGGATTGGTCTAAAGAAGAAGCTTAGTTATAAAGCCTAAAAAATTTAAATAGCTTAGCCTAAATCTCGGAATGCATCCCAAGATAATAGTAATACAGCAATGCTGCAAATGATTGCAATTGCATCAACAACAACACTGGAGCGACCAAAGGGCAATCCGATAGCAATATCAAGGATGAACAATAATAAAACTAGACCGGCTGCCCCCATGGAACTCCAACATAACCATTTCTCCATGGAGAACCCCTTAGATACCATTAGTTCCTTGAGTACTTAACTGCATTAATCGTCATATAACCAAAGAAGGTTAAGCAATCAATAACCGTAGAATGATATATATCCTATAAAATGCAAGACTTATCGTTAGATGTAAACTTAAATTTGCGTAGTTATATGAAATTGTTAAAAATCTAATCGTAGATTTTAGCGTTATGAGGAATGCATTGGTATTTAAACGCTTGATAAGCTTTCGTGGGTTTTTGAGTTTTCAATGATTAAATCGGTTAGTCGATCTACAAGTTTTTTCAAATCGTCAATTTCTTCATCATTTAACTTTTGCAGCAATTCTTGAACAAAACTAACACGCGTGGTTTGGTGGTTTTCAAAGGCAATGTTGCCAGTATCCGTTAAAACAACATCGATTTTTCGTTTATCTAAGGGGTTAATGCTGCAAGAAATCAAAGCAATATCCCGGTTTTCAAGAGAACGGATAATTCGAGACATTTGCGCAGGTAGTACGCCTAATAACTTTTGTATATCCCCGACATTCATTAAATCTTTGTTTCTTAGGTGGCAAAGAGTTAAAAACTCCATTTCTTTAAGGCCTTTGTTTTTTCTCTTATTCCTTGGCTGGGCGAGGCTGATTTGATTGTTTAAATCTACAATTTGTTGGGCCAGCGTGCCCAAGGGTCTTGAATTTGATTGATAAACCATAATATTTCACTCATTCGTCAATTAGCCATGCGATTACAGTAACCATTCAAATGTAAACAATTAACCAACCTTGTGTCAAATTAGAAAAAACAAATAGCTTGAGTATTATGATAGGTATTTGGAGTTTGCGTGTTTTGTAGCGATAGTGCTGGTTTTTACGGCTGATGCTTCCTTTTGAGTTTTTCGCTTTGTTCCTTATCGCGAAGTAGCCAAGACTATTTCTGCCAACTTGTCTTGTTAATTTGAACCCTTTTTTGCTACTTACAACATGTTATCTGTGGAATTTATTTAGTAATTGACCAAGGATCGGTCCTTCTATGAAGAATTTTCTTAGAGCTTTGCGGTATGCTTGGCCTTATCGAGTGAGGTTGGTTATCTCCATTGTTTGTGCGGTATTTGCTGCCATTCTTTGGGGTCTTAACTTTACCTCCATTTATCCTGTGCTAAAGCTCTTGAACAACGACCAAAGCCCCCAGCAGTGGGTGGATTCATGCATTGCAAATTGCAACAAAGAAATAGAGCAGATTGAAGCAGTGTCCGATGCCTTGAACGAAAAATCAAAAGAACTCGAGAAGCTTCCCCTTAATAAGCATGTTGAACAGCAACGCAGGGAGCATACTCATGCGCTGGTAAAGGTTGAAAGTAAGCTGGTTTATGCCCGTAAACAAATGGATTGGTATCTGATTGCGCATAAATATATCTACGCTTATTTGCCTAGGGATAGTTTTACCACGCTCTCTTATGTCCTAGGGTTTGTCTTGGTTGGAGTTTTCATCAAATGTATTTTCGAATTCTTCCAAGAGTCTCTTGTAGGCAGCGTTGTTAATCTTTCGCTTTACGACATGCGCAATAGTTTTTATCGCAATGTCATTCACTTGGATGTGGATCAATTTGGGGAGCAGGGCACCAGTGAACTGATGGCTCGTTTTACCAATGACATGGAATCCGTTGGTTCGGGTTTGAAAACTCTATTTGGGAAAGTTATAGCTGAACCACTTCGTGCTATAAGTTGTGTGATTTTTGCTGCATGCATCAGCTGGCAGTTAACGCTTTTGTTTTTGATTTTGGTACCAGTAGCGGCATTTATTCTCGGGAAAATTGGCCGCCTCATGAAGCAAGCCACCAGGCGCTTGCTTGAAAGAATGTCTAGCATCTACAAGATTCTTCAGGAAACT
>Ga0194045_1000117_pt1 | contig 23999 bp, 25 predicted proteins | sample JunL6211m_MetaG_FD_161686 | JGI IMG/M metagenome (GOLD analysis project Ga0194045, IMG submission 161686) | Anoxic zone freshwater microbial communities from boreal shield lake in IISD Experimental Lakes Area, Ontario, Canada - Jun2016-L626-11m | ecosystem: Environmental > Aquatic > Freshwater >...
ATAATGAACCAGAAGTAAGTGCTAGTTCAGGTAAGAACTATAAAGTAGAAAAAGGAGCAAAAGTAACTAAAGAAGAAATGCAAGGAAGCGACCGCACACTTGCAGCATGGCTTATAAGTTTAATAGGTAACGAGCTGCCAGCTACTTATGATAAGAAATCTCTTACTGCAGAAGCTCGTGAGAGAGATAGTGAAGTAACTCCTGAAGAAATATCTTCAATGATTGACAAACTTATTAAAATGGGCAAAATACAGTTAGTTAATAAAGAAACTAATCCAGAAGATCAAGTATACGGCAAAGAAGATGATGAGTCTGAATCAGACTCTAGACTCTCAGACGAGCCAGAAGATATTGTTGATAGACAAATGACTGGTAGTACTCGTAAAGGATTTAACTTTGACGCATTTGATAATTAATAAATAGTTGCAAGAGCTTTTGCATTCATATATCATTCGGGTATGAATATTCCGGAAACGTATATAGTGCAAAAGCTCTTTTCCTATGCACATGACCCTACATTTCATAATTATACAAAGCAGTATAACGCTGGCTGCCCAGTATGCAGAGAAGGAAGACATCTAGGGCGTAAAAAAAGACTTTACTACTATACAAAGACTAACTCTTTTTTTTGCTTTAACTGCAACAAAAGTTGGACGGCATATACCTGGCTTAAAGAAGCTTGTAAGTTAACATACAGAGAAATTCAAGAAGATTTAGTAAACGGCAATTATCGTGTAGATATTACTGACAGATTAAGTACAGTAGAAAAATATAAAACAAATGACGAGTCTTTGCCGTTTGATTGTATAAATTTAACTGATCAATCGCAACTCGCATATTATCAAAATGATGAATATGTACAAAAAGCTCTTGAATTAATTAAAAAAAGAAGATTAGATACAGCTATTAATCGACCTACATCTTTTTATATAAGTTTATCTGATTATATACATAAAAACCGATTATGTATACCTTTTTGCACTGATACTAAAGCAATTTCGTTTTATCAAACAAGATGTTTAGATAATACGCACCCAAAATATTTAAATAAATTGCATGCAGAAAAAAGTCTCTATGGTATTAACAGTATAGATTCTTCTTTAGATTATATTTTTATATTTGAAGGGCCTATTGATGCTATGTTTGTTAAGAACGGAGTAGCTGTTACTGGTTTAAACCTTACAAGCAAGCAAGAGCAAGAGTTAAACAAATATTCGTTTCATAAAAAAATATGGGTGCTCGATAATCAAAATATTGACAAAGCTGCAAAAGAAAAGACGGAAAAGTTATTATCTATTAACTCTTCCGTCTTTATATGGCCTGAAAATATAAAATGTAAAGATTTTAATGAATTAGCTGTCTTACTTAATCAAGACACTATATCTCATAAATTTATATTAAATAATACTAAGTTATTTTAGTTAATTTTTGAAGCTCTCTTTGCTTCTTTGGAGCATCTTGCACATATTTACCTAATTGTTGACCAAGACGAGCTAACTCCCCTGCAACTTTTGAAATGTTTTCTCCAATTTTGCGTGTAACTCCTTTAAATACGCTACCATCTCTATCAGCATCATTTAATTGAGTAGTAAGAGACTCTTTATTGTCAATACCGTTCAAAAATTCTGTAAAATGATCAATTTTAGTTACCCAGTCATGACATTTTTTAACATATACATTAGAAAAAGATTCTGCATCTTTAACACTTCCGCCATCTACATCATATTCATCTTCAGAGGTACCGTCTTCTAGAGAAGCTTTAAAATCTACTTCATTTTGATCTCCTGTAAATTTATCAGGACCAGCTTTGCCGTCTCCAGTCATAGGTAAAGCATCTTGCATACCTGCAGGGTCTCCAATTGATGGTAATTCATCATCAGCTTCTAAAATTACGTTTAAAAATTTGCGTGCAAAATACACGTCTTCCTTGGTCATAACACCTGTTTGCAGATTATTTTTTAAAATTCTATCTACTTCACTTGTTCTGGTTGATGTTTTTTTCTTTTTCTTTGCACGTGTTGCCATATGTATTAAAATTATTTATTCAGCTTGAGATATTTTTCTCTTGCTATACAATATATTTATGCAAAAAGACAGCAATAAAAGTGTAGTTTTACTTTCTGGGGGGCTAGACTCTACAATATTATTACATTATATAGTTAAAGTTCTTAAAAAAAATGTAACTGCCGTAATTTTTGATTATGGTCAACGACATTCACGAGAAACTACGGTAGCATTTAAACATGCTTTAAATTTAAATGTGGATTGGCGTAAGATTGACGCACAATTTATAGGTAATATAACTTCCTCAACTTCTGTACTAACAAATACAGAAAAAGAAGTACCTCATATTAAAGATGTTGTAGGGTTGGCGCAGCCTCCTACATATGTACCTATGCGTAATTTAATGTTTTTGTCAATTGCCGCCGCTGTAGCTGAAAGTGTTAGTGCTAATACTATATATTATGGTGCTGCAGAGATTGATACTCATTCCGGTCATTGGGACTGCAGTTTAGAGTTTCTTAATTATATTAATAAAATTTTAAACCTTAATAGAGAAAATAAAATTTCTGTAGAAGCACCGTTTATTACTTTTTCAAAAGAAGTTATTATTCAAGAAGGCATTAAATTAAACGTAGATTTTACTCAAACACATACATGCTATAAAGGAGAAATTGTTGCGTGTGGCACTTGCTCTAGCTGTTCAAGTCGTATTCAAGGGTTCTTATCTGCTGGAGTAAAAGACCCAATACCGTATAATATAGAGATACCATGGAATTAAATAAAAAAATTTTATTTGTCGTTGCAACAGAACACAACGATCAGAGTTTTTTAGACACTGATTTTTATAAATTTAAACAATTTGCTGTAGTTAAATCTCCTTTATATGATCGACCTTTATTTTGCATACATTACACAAACAAAGATGGTCTTTCAAAATTATATAACCAATATATTACTGAAGAATATAGAGAATATTATATCATATTTGTACATGATGATGTACAGATTGCCGATATGTTTGTATATGATAAACTTATAGCCGGATTTAATAAATATGACATTATTGGCTTAGCAGGCACCACAACAATTGTTAATAAAGACGTACCCGCATGGCACGTTATGGCGGGCTGGACAGACCCTAATGTAGGTAAAAAATATTCTGTCGGTGAAGTAGCTCACAAATATACTAATAGGGTAGCTACCTCTGTATATGGACCTATAGGTGGTAGAGCGTTACTTCTTGATGGTCTTTTTTTAGGTGTTAACATAAGCAGTCTTTTAACTGCAGGAGTTACTTTTGATGAAGATTTTAAATTTCATCACTACGATTTATCTTTTTGCTTGCGTGCTAATGCAGCAAAGCTTAAAATGGGAACAATACAGCTTTTTTGCACGCATGCAGGTTTAGGGGACAGTATGAATACAAAAGAATGGCAAGAAAGCGCGGCTTTGTTTAAACAAAAATATCTTAATTAATATGTGTGGAATTTATGGATCTAATTCTCGAGTTCATTTTTATGATCTCTACCTTCTTAACCGTAGTCGCGGCACTTACGGTTGTGGTCATTATTACTTTCGTGACAACACTAGTTATACTTTGTATTCAAATGAAGAACTCTCACTAGATGATATACCTAAAAATATGAATTATTATTTAGGTCATAATAGAGCACCTACCTCTGAAACTAAAGTATATAGTGAGCAAACTAGCCATCCATTTTTTACGGAAAATTTTATATTTGCTCATAATGGCATTATTAAGGAGACAAAACAGTTTGAAGAGCAGTTTAGTAAGCAGCATCAAGTAGATAGTATGTGGATTGGAGACTTATTAGAAAGATATAGTCTCCAAAACGCTCTTGAAAAAATTAGCAGCAATCCATTTGCTGTATGGATCAGAGCACGCAACGTTGAAAATTGCATTTATCTTGCCCGGGTAGCAAACCCTATATACTACTCAAAACTGCACAATAGTTTTTCTTCTACTATTTTTGAAAATAGTATTCTTCTTGAACAAGGTAAGATATACAGATGTGATACAAACCATTTGCAACAGAATTTAGAAACATTTAATTATAAATCTCCGTATTTTATTCCTGGCTAAAAATAAATTTTATTATACAATTTTAATATGAATATTGGTAAATTAGACTACGACGGCTCACTCATTCACAGCAGATTTGGTTACACTTATTTTAGAGACACATACCCAGCTACTGGGTGTATTGTTTCATTTAGAGGTAAAATGAATGTAACTACTAATTTAATTGATAAAGAAGACCTATTAAACAATGATTTTATCTTTTCTGAAGATGCAGTAAATTTTTGTTGGGAAATTCCTAATATGTGTGCACTTGGTGGAGTCGCTTTTCAGCGACTATTTTGTACATATATAGCAAATACTCTTAGTGTGTTGCTAAGTCAAGCAAATACACCTATTGAGTTAAACGTTATGGGTGATGATTTAATGGTCTCTGTAGGAGAGGGCAAATTTCAAAAAGCTAGCGTAAGTATTTCTACAGAAAAAAACGGCGCTGTACTTGGCCATCTCGGTATTAATATTATTGCAGGGTCTAAAGCTCCTTCATTTGCTTATTCTACAAACTTAACTGATGAGCAGGTAATTACTTTTATTGAACATGTTGAAAAAGTATTTGCTGAATTAACTCAATCCCTCTTTGTAGCAACAACAAAGACAGTATAATGAGTAACAATATTTTTGATTATATTACTGATGTTCTTTTTAAGAAGCAACAAAAATTTTCTAACTATTCTAACGAGCAGTTAGATTTTCAGCCTTATATGTTACAGAGATGGTGTAGTATGTCGAGTAGAGATACAGCACTCATTTTAAATGAAACCACTAATCGGTGGCTGCTTAGTTTAACTGATAAAAAGATGTTTTATCAGCTACTCCACTCAACATTGCCTCGCCAAAAACAAAAAAGAGTTGCTTATATTAAGAAACCAGCTAAATCAGATAAAGAAGATACCGATATTAAAGATTATAGTAATGTTGCAGAATTATCTCAAAGAGAAATTAAATCTTTAATGTTACAATTAAAAACTCTACATCATGGCTGACTGGAAAAAATACTTAGCAGATAAAGAGCCTGTAATTTTTAAAAAAAAGAAAACAACCGGGCCAGGATGTAAACGCAACAAGATTGGCAAAAACCGTCTAGGTACTTGTAGCTTTAATGATAAAGACACCTGCATATATTGTAGTCGGCCTAGACGAAAAGAAACTCGTTTTGATATAAAAACAAACACTTTAACAGTTAAATATTTTGAATAAATTATGAACCAAGAAACAGAAAAATTAAGAGCAAATATGGAAGACAGAATTAAGGGAGCTATTCAGCTAGAAGCATATGCTTCTCGGCCTTTTGAGCTATCTGATTGGAATTTAACAAGTGTATTAGATGACTTGTTAATGGTGCAATATATTGATGCATCTGAAGATGGGCGAGAAGTAATGCGCAATGGTATTTTTGTACCTATTGACGTAGCTACACATGTATGGAGAGTAGGTAAAGTAGTTTTAGCAGGACCCAACTGCCGTTTTGTAGAGGTAGGAAATTATGTAGTTTTTCCAAACGATAAAGGTATTCGAGCAAGCAGTATCAATGGCATTAAAAATGCAGTATTTTTAAATGAAGCTCGTGTTTTTGGTGTATGTACTCCTAAGACAGAAAAATAATGATCGCTGCAAGCACTCTATCTACTACTCTAAACGAAAATGTTGTAGAGTTAAAATTTCATAGACGCCGACCAAAGTTAAATTTAACCCCTTGGCGGCGCATGTTATGTACATTAGATTTTAATTTACTCAATAGTGAAAAAGGCATTAATATGCTTCATTTTAAATCTCCTAGTAGCACATCTGTTTATAGCCCTCAACAAAAAGGGTTAATAGCGGTGTGGGATATTCTTGTGCAAGATTGGCGTATGGTAAATACAGAATCTTGCCATATTATTTCTACAATATCAACAAACCCTCCTGAGACGTTTTGGGATTATTTTAATGTATCAATTGCTTCAATGTCTAGTGCTCAAAAAGCTGCTTTTATATCGGTATGATTATTACAAATACAGAATTAGAAGAAACACTTAAAAATTTACTTCAAAAAAGTATATCTTTAGAAATTGATAAAAAAGTTTTTAAGACCGGTAAAGTAATTTTGTTTAATCAAAAATATTTTGTAATTAATTTTATTTTACATACAGCTAAAAAGAAAAAAGAAAAAGTAGATGTACCTATCCCGTTTAGTGTTGAGCTACATAAAGAAGACAATTTAATATATTTTGATTATAGGTTAAGTACTCTCGCTGTAAACAACAAAGATGCTTTTGCAGATTTACAAAAGATAGTACCCTGTAAAAACAAATATTTTAATAAAATATTAACTATTATAGTGCATGAAGATTAATATATTAAATATTTTTAGTGTATATTCAGGAATATATTATCAAATACCAGAGAGTATGTTTAAACTACTTGATGATGGACAACTACCTCTTATGTCTCAACCCAAAGTATGTAAGAAATGCTTTAGCAGAGGTTATTCTGGGTTTTCTACAGAAAAATATGCATATTTGCCGTGCGTCTGTGTACAAAAAAATATAGATAAAGATTGCCTTAAAGAAAAATTTAGTGTAAAATAAATTGTGTTTGATTTTAATAATATAATTGGTAACTTTCCAGGTACACCGAGAGATTCTCAAACAGATACAATACGCACCATATGTGATATTTTTAACAGCGGTAAAAAATTTGCCGTAGCAAATGTACCTACAGGGGTTGGTAAATCTCACATCGCTGCAACATTTTGCCGATCAACTAATACTATTGATCCTGTATATGATTGTCTTTTACAAAACCACGAAGCATTTAAAAAAGACTTTAGTGGTTCTTATTTGCATGAAGAAACTATATTAAAATGTCCGTTGTTTGGTGGAGTAGCACTCACTACTACTAAATCATTACAAAATCAATACGACACCCTTTTTAATGACGGAGAAATTTTAAAAGGTAAAGGAAATTATCAATGTAATATTGATAATAGTTATTCGGTAGATGTCGCTCCATGTCTACTTACTTCCTCTCTTAAAGAAAAGTGTATAAATGAAAACACTTGTTCTTTTTACAACCAAAGGTATAAAACTTTAAGTTCAAAATTTAGTATTTTAAATTATAATGTATATTTAACTCTGCCTAGCTTTATTAAGCGTCGCCAGATCCTAGTATGTGATGAAGCTACAGAAATTGAAGATATTTTAATTTCAAAATACTCAGTCGATGTGTCGTATTTATTTTTACATACAGAAAATATACCACACACAAAACTTAAATCAGATAATCCTCAAGTCGCTATGAGATGGTTAAATGATATCTACATGGCTGTAGATAAGATCATTAAAAGTTTATTAGAAAATATACATTTAACTAATAAGAAGACACCTCTTTTGCTGCAAAAAGATGTTAAACGCTTAAGTAAGCTAACTTCTTTTTTTGAATCTTTAAATTCAGTAATATCTAGCTGGGATAAGAGTGAATACATTATTGAAAAAACTAACAATAATGTATTATTTACCCCGTATAATGTAGACAATTTATCAAACATTATTTTTAATAGCGCTGATCATATTATATTAATGGGAGCATATATACCTAAAAAGACAGTAGAGTTTTTAGGTCTTAAATCTAATGATTATGAGTACTTTGAAGTACCTTCTCCTTTTAATCCTAAAAAATCCCCTATATATTGCTCAAGCAAACATGCGTTGTCATACAGCACTATGGCAAAAACTTTACCTAAAGTAATTGAACAGGCAATATCTATATGTGATGGCTATAGCGCAGAGAAGGGTGTTATACATACTCATTCTATGCAAATTACTGAAGCATTTCAGCAAAAAGTTAAAAATAATAAGAGATTTTTGTTTAGAGAGCACGGTATAACTAATGAAAATATTATTGCAAAGCATAGTGATCTTAAAGATATACCTACAGTAGTAGTAAGCCCTTCTGTAGCGTTTGGTGTTAGTTTTGATGATGATCAAGGCAGATTTCAAATTATTATGAAAGCTCCTTATATGCCTTTAAGTTCACAAAGAATTAAATTACTCTTTGAAAGAAACCCTTCATACTATCAATCAAAAATGCTCATTAATTTAATACAGATGTGTGGCAGATGCACACGCAACAGTGAAGACTTTTCTGCAACTTTTGTTCTTGATGCTACTATTTGTAAAGTATTACATAGAGAGGCAGATAAATTGCCTAAGTATTTCTTAGAGCGATTTGTATGAAGAACCGACCGTATTATTTTGAAATAAAAAATTTAATAACTCAGTTTATTAGTGCGTTTAATGATATAGCAATTAAACGATACGATAAAGATAAAGCTGATAACGGTGCTTTAGTTGGAGTAGGGTTTATGTATGCCCCAAAGCAAAGAGTTATAGAAGATCTCATTAATAAAAGTAGAGCTATAGCTCTTCCTGTTATTTCAGTTAATATATCTTCTATTGCAAGAGACGCTGAAAGAGTATTTAATAAAATAGATGGTTCTATAATAACTACGTCTAAAGCAGACGGCTCTATGCGTTTGATACCGCAGCCTATACCTGTTAATATAGTCATCAATATGTCTATTATTGCCCGATATCAAGCAGATATTGAGCAAATTATATCTAATTTTGTACCATATTGTGACCCGTATATTACTGTATCATGGAAATTACCAACTACCGAAAATACTACATATGAGAGAGAAATCCGTACCATTATAGAATGGGGTGGTACATTAAATATGCAGTACCCTGTTGAGTTGTCTTCAAGTCAATTGGCTCGTGTTACATGTGACACCACCTTCACTATAAAAGGGTGGCTATTTAAACAAATAAGTACCTCAGTTGGTGAAATTTACAAAGTAAATACTTCTTTTCAACCAAGTTTATTAGGAGAAGAATGTATTGTATTTAATAATATAGGAGGAGCAGATAATTACGACACTGCCCCTACTCCTGATTATTTTACACTACATGGCAAACCTCGCATATCAAGTATTGACAAATATATGTATGCTATTAATGGTACGGGAAGAGATAACCTTATATATAATATATATGGCCATAATTTTCAATATACTACAGGAGTATATTTTAAAACGCTAAATTTATCTCCTCTAGATACAACCAGTGTATTTGATATATATCAAACTATAGACTTATTTAAAGACACAAAATATGCAGGCACATATCCTGCGTTTGATGGTTGGGAGATTATAAATTTTACTATACATTCTCCAAACAACATATCGTTTACTATTAATCCTGCAGGGAAAATTGTAAGAGAAGGGCATATAGATATTGTTGTAGCAAACCCGGCCGGGTATAGTACTCTAGCCAGAGACACCTATATACCTGGTGTAGCTGCTGAGCTTCAATTACCATATTCAAATGGTATAAGAGTTTTTTCTATCTAGCTTTTTTAACTTTTTACTTTAAATAAATATATAATATATTATGCCTGACTTGCTACCGCAATACAATCAAACAGCTTCTGGAGGTAGAAACTTTATTTCTACACTACTTACCCGTCTACCATACGTAAATCAGGCAGTTAGAGATATTAGTGATACTAACCCAAAGTATGAACTATTTTCTCGTCTTTCTAAACGTAGAGACGAATATGCTTTAAGGCAATCAGTAGTAATTGGACCTGAAATGGCTGATAACTACGATATGGGTAATATCATTATCGATAAAGCTTATCATCAGTTTATTTATGCAAAAATTGATACAGATAAAATTCGCCGTCTTGCAGAATACAGAAGAATGGCAGCATATGCTGAAGTTTCAGATTGTTTAGATGAAATTTCAGATGAAACTATCAATACTGACGATAACGGAGAAATTATTAAATTTGCTCTCCGAGGAGATTATCCCTCTGAAGTTAAAGCAGAAATTACTAAAGAATTTAGTAAATTTATTCAAGTGTTTGATATAGAAAATAGAGGGTGGGGATATTTTCGTCAGCTTCTTATCGACGGAGAGCTTTTCTTTGAAAATATTATTTCTCATGAAAAGCCTCATTTGGGTATTCTTAATATTATCAACATACCGTCTGAGCTTATCAACCCTGTATATGATAACGTACAGAATAATATTGTGCAGGGCTTTATCTTAAGAAAGCCTGTTATAGATGAACTTAAAAACCCAAGTACCCCGACATCAAATGCAGCAATGAGCTCTCAGCAAGAGCAAGTTATAATGATGGAATCTAGACAGGTGACTTATATTTCTTCTGCTTTGTGGAACGAAGATAAAACAATTAAATTACCTTTTATTGAAAATTGTAGAAGAGCATACAAACAATTATCTCTTATTGAAGATGCAATTGTAATTTACCGTCTAGTGCGCGCCCCTGAGCGTCTTAAGTTTACTATTGATGTAGGCAATATGCCCCCCGCAAAAGCTGAAGCATATATGCAAAGAATGATGCATCAGTACTGGAACAAAAAATCCTATGACAGCACAAAAGGTGGTGCACAAAACATTTATGATCCTCAGTCAATGTTAGATTCATATTGGTTTCCAAAAAGGGCAGGAGAATCTGGATCAGATGTACAAGTTTTACAAGGCGGGCAAAACTTAGGTCAGTTAGATGACTTAATGTATTTTGTTAATAAACTTTATAAAAGTCTTAAAGTACCTGTTACTAGATTAAACCCTAATGAAACTTTTAAAGACGGTAATGAGATTTTAAAAGAAGAACTTAGATTTGCAAAATTTATCATTCGTTTACATCAACAATTTGCATATGGTATTAAATCTGCTTTTATTACTCACCTAAAACTTAAAAAATGGTGGAAAGATTATAAGATTAGAGAACGAGACATTACTGTTAAATTTAATGCCCCTAGCAACTTTTTTGCACTTAGAGAGCAGCAGCTTTTTAGCATTAAAAATGAAAATTTTAACAATATTACATCAGGAGAATCTATTGCAAAGACATTTGCACAGCGTCACTATTTACATTTTACAGATTCTCAAATAAGTGAAAATATGGCATGGCTTAGAAAAGATGCTGCTCTTCGCTGGGAGTTAGCTCAAATTGAAGCAGCAGGCCCTAACTGGCGTGAACAGCAAGCAGCTCTTGCGCAAGCTGCAGCAGGCGGTGGAGGAGCTACAGGCGATATGGGTGGTGCACCTGGCGGCGGAATGGGTGGTGGTGGAGAATTTCCAGAATTTGGCGCAGCTGGTGGAGCAGCTCCTCCAGGAGAAACACCTGAAGCACCAAACGGGGCCCCGTCAACCGATAACGCCGCACAAAATACCCCAGGCGCAGCTCCTGAAAATGCTGCAAATACAGCGGTTTCTTAATAAATAACTAATATATGGCTCTAGTAAATTTTATAACAAGGTTTAAATCAGGCACGGCTCCTGCGTCGTATACTGAATTTTGTACTTTTAATGGCACTGCAGGCACGCCGGTTGGAGCAAATATAGTAAATAATGGCAGCAATTTATACACTTTACAAATAGACAGTGTATATTTAGCAAATACCGCTCATACTGGTATTACTGCAAACGATAAGCAAATAACGTTCATTAATTTTTCTTCTGGTTATTTTGGTAAGCAGATAAATATAACATCTACTAATGCTACTTTATTTAATAATATTACCCCTGCAGATTTATCAGTAATAATAATTGCTTTAAATGCTACAGGAAAAACAGCAGGTTCTTTCTTATACGATGGCAACGGTACAGGAAATTTTGGTAATGTTGACCCAGTAGATGATACTCTTATTTGCAGAGACACTAGTTCTGATACTGCTTATAATAGCTTATTAACTAAATCATGGACTTTAACTGACTGTACAGCAACAACCCCTGTAGGTGGCACTACTCCTACTTCTACATCAACACCTACTGCTACCCCTACAGTAACCCCTACTAATACATTTACACCCACTGTTACCAAAACACCTACTAATACCCCTACTGCAACCAAAACGCCTACTACTACACCCACCACCACCTCTACTGTAACCCCTACTAATACATCTACACCAACTGTAACCCCTACTAATACATCTACACCAACTGTAACCCCTACTAGTACAGTAACGCCTACTGCAACATCTACAGCAACGCCTACTAATACAGTAACCCCTACAGTAACCCCTACACCTACAGTAACCCCTACTAATACAGTAACACCTACTACTACCCCCACTACTACCCCCACTAATACTAAACCTGCGGCATCTCCTACGTCTACCCCTACTGTAACGTCTACACCCACAAACACTTTAACAGGCACAACAACACCAACTGTAACCCCTACTAGTACAGTAACGCCTACAGTAACTCCTACTAATACAGTAACGCCTACTGCAACATCTACAGCAACGCCTACTAATACAGTAACCCCTACTAATACAGTAACGCCTACTGCTACAGCTTCTGAGACACCTACACCTACAGTAACCCCTACTAATACAGTAACGCCTACTGCTACAGCTTCTGAGACACCTACACCTACAGTAACCTCTACAGTAACCCCTACTAATACAGTAACGCCTACCGCTACAGCTCCTGAGACACCTACACCTACAGTAACCTCTACAGCAACGCCTACTAATACAGTAACACCTACCGCTACAGCTCCTGAGACCCCTACAGCAACACCTACTTTAACTCCTACATCTACTGTAACCTCTACCCCTACATCCACTGAAGTGTTAAACACTATTCAATGCCCTGGTTTTGACACGCCAAGTTACCTTGCTATTGACTGTAGAGGTAATTTATATGTATCTGACTCTAACAACAACAAAATACGAGCTATTACTCAGCACGGAGATGTTTTAACATTTGCAGGTTTATTTGCTGCAGGGTTTGTTAACGGAGACAATCTTTCTGCTCAATTTAATCAACCTACAGGTATTGTGTTTGATGAAGATAATGATGTTTTTATTGCTGATAAAAATAACAACGTTATACGAAAAATTAACACTATAACCGGGCTAGTTACTACCTATGCTGGCAGCACTTTAGGGGTAGCTGGATACACAGACAATGATTTAAGAAACAGTGTATTATTTAATGCACCGTGGGGTATCGCTATTGACTCTAATAAAAACATATACGTTGCAGATTCTGGTAATAGTTCAATAAGAAAAATAAATGTTACAACTAATATGGTAACTACTTTTGTAGGATCAGTTGCAGGTATTATAACCCCTACAGATATTATATTTGATTCAGATAATAATCTTTACGTTGCAGATATAGGGGACTCTACTATTAAAAAAATTGATACAGTTGCTAATGTTACTGTGTTTGCTGGTAACGGTACAGCCGGCTCAGTAATAAATGACTTTAAACCTCGTGCACAATTTAATCAACCACAAGGTCTTGCATTTGACAATAATAATAATTTATATGTTGCAGACACTAATAATAATGTCATCAGAAAGATTAACGGCGCCACAGGGGTTGTAACAACATATGCAGGTGTACCTATGATCTCAGGATTTTTAGACGGGCCTGCACCTACCGCTAGATTTAATCACCCAATGGGCCTCGTGTTTGATGGAGCAAGTCTGTATGTTGCAGACAGTCTCACTCATAGTGTTCGTCGGGTTGATGTAATCTAGTATATGGCTTTCATAGATCTCATTACAATCCAATCTGCAACAGCACCTGCTCTTAGGGATTTTTATACAAGCATGGTTGGCTTTTTTGGTGGGCCGTCACCAGTAGATTTTGTACCAGGCCCTGGTAATCCGGACACCGATTATACAATACATCAAGTTAATTTTAACACGTACACTTTACGTTTACAAGAATCTATTGCTAATAATATTACTTCTTTTGAAGCAACTGGAGTACATGCAATTGACTTAAACCCAAACGCATTTGGTATACCTATAGGCGCAATTATAGTGCCTAATAATTTCTTTTCAACAGCTGCTGTCGACACAATATTTAATGTACTCGGCAACGCTTTAATTGGAGGGTTTTTTACAGTAGATAATTTAACTTTTAATTATCGTGGTAATTCACAATATAGATCAAATTCTTCTGATGCTATATATGCTATTTTAACCGACCCTTTTGGTACACGTAACTGGAATATTATAGAGCCTGCTCCGCCAGTACCTACACCTACATCGACACGAACATCTACACCGACCCCTACTACTACACCGACTAATACTCCTGTTGAAGAAGAAATATTACCTACCTCTACACCTACCCCTACCTTTACCTCTACGCCTACCCCTACACTTACACTTACTTCTCCTCCATATGTTGGTGTACACACTGTTGCAGGCCTTGGAGTGCCTGGAAGATATGACGGCACTACTAAATTATCGTGCTTACCCTCCCCTACACCTACACCAACCGCTACACCTACACCAACCACTAGTGCATATGTAGGGCCGTATGTACGTACAGTAGCAGGTAACGGAATACCTAACAAAGTAGATGGAGCTTCATGCTGTACATTACCTCCAGCAAAGCCTGGTAATCACGGACATGGGCCTGCAGGTTTTGGTCCTACACCGACAGCTACAATTACTTCTACAGCTACTCCAACTAGCACAATAACTTCAACACCGACTCCAACAGCAACAGTAACTGGATCTAAAAATTATATACCTGTTACTCCTTCTGTTACACCAACAAATACAAAAACTTCCACCCCTACTGTAACTTCTTCTGCAACAGTAACTCCGTCTATAACACCGTCTGCAACAGTAACACCGTCTATAACACCGTCTATAACACCGTCTATAACAGTAACACCGTCTATAACACCGTCTATAACAGCTTCTGTTCATTGCGTTGTAATTAAACCGGTTGAAAAAGAACCTTGCTGTGAAGAACCAGCAATAGCAAATAATCACGGTAGTACTACTTTTAATTCTCGTATTAAATCTTATGTTAAATTACTTAATAGAATTAAAAGTTCGCTTGGGTTTCCTCTTATTCAGCTTGAAGTCACCGACGAACAGATTTATAACGCTATAGATATAAGTCTTGAACATTTTACTAAGTTTACAGGTTATACAGAAGAGTATTTAATTTTTAGATCTGATTTATACAGAAAAGGTTATGGTTTACCTATAGGAGACCTTTTTAGTATCACACCAGAATTAGCTACTCCTCTTGACTTTACATGCCCGGACAAAAAAAATAACCCTAATTGGGCTATGGGGTATGATTATGATTTAAATGAACGTAGAACTGTAATGGATGTATTTACAGTTCAGCCAGGAGATAATTCAGGTATTAATACTCTATTTACTATTGAACAAACAATAGCTCAGCAAGCATACTTTGGTCATTTATTAGGTAACGTTGGTTTTGATTTAGTTACGTTTGATGTTCTTAAAATATGGCTTAAAACAAGAGAAAAAGTACTTGCGTTAAAGCCGTCTTATAGATTTTATCCTGAAAAACAAATACTTCGCATTACTCCAGAACCAGAAACTAGATCTTCTGTATATTTTGGTATTATTGGTGCATATGTTCAAAAACCTATTAGAGAACTTATAAGTCAATTATGGATTTATAAATATACCACTGCTCAAGTAAAAGTACTAATAGGTCATGTAAGAGGTAAATTTACAGGAACAGGTTTAGTTGGCGGCCAAAACGTTAATTATACTGATATGATGTCTCAGGGTCTTAAAGAAATGGATGAGCTTGAAAAAGAACTTAAGACAGATCTTATTGATCGAGAACCAATACCATTCTTAATAGGCTAATATGATACAGATACATTCTCAGCTTAATCCAGATTTATGGGAAGATAATAATCTTAAGTTAGATGTTAAGTCTCATTTATTAAAAATATCTAAAGCTTTTTACGACACTCTTAAAATAAATACAGAAGTACAAGACATTATACTCACTGGTAGCTCTGCAAATTTTAATTATACAGCAGCAAGTGACATAGATTTACATATACTTTTAAATTTTGATGACGTAACTTGTGAAGAAGAATTTGTACAAGAGTTCTTTTTAGCTAAAAAATCTATATGGAATAATGAACACAACATTATTATAAAAAATAGAGAAGTAGAAGTATATGTTCAAGACACAAAAGAACCGCATGTTTCTACCGGTGTGTATAGTATATTAAATAATAAATGGATAATTAAACCTAATAAAAGTAATTTTTACTTAAAAGACACTAACCGAGAAGAAATTTTACACAAATTTAAACATTTAAAAGATATAATTGATTTTAATATACATAAAAAAACTAATTTTACTTTTCTTAAAAAACTTAAAAAGAAAATAACGCAAATGCGTAAACAAGGGTTAGCTAATAAAGGAGAAATGGATGTTAAGAATTTAGTATTTAAAGAATTAAGAAACAGAAAATATATTGACAAATTAACTAATGCAATTAATTCTGAGATAGATTCAGACCTATCTTTAGAAACGTTTTCTGCTTTTTTATATGCAAAAAAATAAAAATTACAAGCAAGGTACATTTTATGCTTTAAATGTTAAAAAATATAAAGGAACTACACCTATTATTTATAGATCTTCTTTAGAATTAACAGTATTTAGATGGTTAGATAATAATTCAAACGTTATTAGTTGGGGATCAGAATCAGTAATTATACCGTATATATCGCCAACAGATAGTAAAATGCATCGATATTTTGTTGATTTAAATCTTACTTTGCTTGAAAACGGCCAATATCAAAAATATTTAATTGAAATAAAACCATACTCTCAAGTTTTACCGCCTACAAAATCAGCTAAGAAAAAACCAAGCACAATTTTATATGAGTCAGTTATGTATAGTATCAATCAAGCTAAATGGGAAGCAGCACGTGAGTGGTGTAAAAAACATAACTATAAATTTTTAATATTTACAGAAAAACACATAAAAGGTTAGAGATTTACAAACAATTAGTATAATTATTTTTATTCACTCATATATGCACAGTCAAAACGCTTATAAACTTATTGTAGAAGAGCCGACTTACGAGGTTAAATATCTCATTGAAGAACAAAATCGTAACGAGCCTAGCAGCTTTTTTATTCACGGTCCTTATTTAATGGCTGAGCAAAGTAATCGCAATAAACGCATATATAAATTAAATGAAATGGTTTCTGAGGTTGATAGATATTTAACCGAAATGGTTGCACACGGCCGCGGAGTTGGTGAACTTGAACATCCACAAAGCCCTGCTATTACGCTTGAAAGAGCCTGCCACATGGTGACACATCTCAAACAAAACGGAAACGTATTTGAAGGCAAAAGCAAAGTTCTCAATACCCCTTGCGGTATTATTGTTAAGACTTTGCTACAAGACGGTGTGAAGATTGGTGTATCAAGTAGAGCTCTTGGCAAGCTTACCCCTCAAGGGGATTGTAATATTGTAGAAGATTTTAGGTTAGTTGCGGTAGATGTAGTTGCAGATCCTTCAGTACCGTCTGCATTTGTAAATGGTATTCTTGAATCTAAGCAATGGATTTTAAGTTCAAGTGGGGATTATGAGCCGTTGTATAATACTATAGAAAAAAATATAAGCACTTTACCTAAAAAGAATAAAGATGCCTATTTAAGAGAGCAAGTACTTTCTTTTATTCAGGGTCTTAAAAAATTGTAAAAATATAGCCAAGAAGGATAAATAATTAACGAATGAACACCAACAAGCTTATACGTAATTTTCTTGCGAGAATATGTGAAAAAAATTACTCTAATGCTGAGTCTCTTCTTCAAAACGTTCTCGTCGAAAAGATGAAAACCCGAGTTAAAAAAGAACTCCAACAAACAAAGAGTAAAAAGAAAAACCCGTTCTCAGACAAAAACGAGAAATAAATATTGAGACATTATGAACATTAAAGATCTAATTAAAAACATCGATCCAGGAGTAATTACAGAAGAAACTGCAACAGTTATTGCTGAGGCGTTTGAACAAGCGGTAGAAGAAAAGACCAATACTCAAGTTAATCTTGAAGTTAAAAACGCTTTGCTTAAGATCGACGAAGAGCATGCAGCTAAGCTACAAAAACTTATTGATGCTATTGATCTAGACCATACTAATAAGCTTCAAAAAGTTGTTGAAGCCATTAATGTTAATCATGCTAATAAACTTAGAAAAGTACTTAAGAAGTATGATACTCTTGTAGAGTCTCGTGCACAGCAATTTAGCAACAAACTAGTTGGCGAAATTAGCAATTATCTTGATTTGTATCTTGAAAAAGCAATACCTTCCTTTCAATTAGAAGAAGCTGTAGCCAATACCTATGCAAAAGACACTATTAATAAAATTAAAAAAATTATTAGTGTTGATCCTGAATATATTAATGAAAATGTAAAAGAAGCTCTCGTTACTGGAAAAAGAGCCATCGATGATCTTAAGTCTCAACTTAATGAATCTGTAAAAACTAACATTAAAATTAATCAAGAACTTAAGCAAGCAAAAGCTTCTATGATTCTTGAGTTTAAAACAAAAGATTTACCTCAGCGTAAAAAAGATTATGTCGCAAGATTGCTTGGCAATAAAGATAGCGAATATATCGAAGAAAACTTTAACTATGTTGTTGAGATGTTCGAAAAGAACGAAACTGAAATAGCTGATGAAGCCACATATTCTGCAACTGCGCGCGCAGTTACAAGAGATGTTGCACCAGCGCAAACCTCTATTATTGAGGAGAGTTTCACTGATACTAACGAGCCTGTTACAGGGTCTGTTAGCGAATACCTGACCGCAATGAAGCAACAAGATAGATTTGCTTCAAAGTAGATTAATTAAGCTGTCACAGTGTGATAGCTTTTGTTAGTATTTTTTAGAAAGAAATAAAACATTATGAGTTATGTAAAACCCGCGCCCGGTTATGTTGATAAAGACCGTGCACAAACATTGTTAGAAAAATGGACACCTATTCTGGACTTTAAGTCTGATACGGTAAAGCCAATTACAGATGAGCACACTCGTTTCACAACAGCGATGCTTTTAGAAAACCAGGAAAACTGGTGCATTAATGAGGCTGGTAACACAGCCGGTTCAGGTGGAGTCTTTGGTACTCCTTCAGGTGGAGCAGGTCAATTTAGTGGTGACCGTTATGCAGCCGGTGATAGCCGTTTGCCTAAAGTTCTTATACCTATGATTCGTCGTACTTTTCCTGAGTTGATCACAAACGAAATCGTTGGTGTTCAGCCTATGAGTGGCCCTGTTGGATTAGCGTTTGCGTTGCGTTATCGTTATGAATCTGACCCTCTCGGTGGTCCTATTAGCTCTGCTAACGGGAACCTCGGTGGTAATGATTCTGCATCTTCAATGACAGATTCCCCTCGCCCTTACCGTGCACCTAGCCGTATTACTTACGGTGGCGTTAATTACGCTATTAAAGCCGTCGGCGCTGATGCAGATATTGGTAGCGGTGGTGGATTTACCTTTGACTATACTGGGCTAAATTCAGCATCTAGTGCTACTCCTCAAGCTTATCTCTCCTACACAGGTGTATTGTTTACATCTACTGGCTCTAAAGGAGCTGTAGCAGAGCCTGAACTTGGGTACCAAGATCTTAATACAAGATTTACTGGTATTTCTTCTGCTCAGCTTGCAGGTAATGAAGATTTCCCCTTCATGGCACAAGATAATGGGGTAGGTCAGTTGATGAGCGCTTTTGAGCTCTCTTCTAACATTCCTCAGTTAACTCTTGAGTTTGCAAAGACTTCAGTCGATGCTACAACTCGTAGATTAGCAGCCCGTTGGTCTATCGAGCTCGAACAAGATCTTCGTAATATGAACGGTCTTGACATCGACAACGAATTGACTAACGCCATGAGTTATGAAATTCAAGCTGAAATTGACCGTGAAATGATCATGCGTATGATTCAAGTTACCCTCACAAAAGGTGCAGGCGCCGGATATAGCTTCTGGTATGCAGCTTCTGCTGACGGTCGTTGGATGGGTGAACGTAATCGTGACTTCTACGCTAAGATTGTTGTAGAAGCCAATCGTATTGCTGTTCGTAACCGCCGTGGTACTGCAAACTTTGTTATTGCTACACCTCGTGTTTGCGCAATCCTAGAAATGCTTCCTGAATTCCAGTGGATGTCTATGAACGGTAACGTTAATACACAGCCTGTTGGTATTGCCAAGGTTGGTTCTGTGGGTGGTCGCTTCCAGGTATACCGTGATACACGTACAGAAGCTCAAAAAGGCTCATTGTATGGTGGCTCTGGTAACCGCGCTGGTGACTTTGAATACGCCCTTCTAGGATACAAAGGTGCAGAATACTACGATACTGGTATCGTGTATTGCCCATACATTCCTGTTATGATTCAGCGTACCATTGGACCTAACGACTTCAGCCCTCGTGTTGGCTTGCTTACACGTTATGGTGTTGTTGATAACCTATTTGGTGCTGATCTTTACTATCACACTATTATTGTTAAAGGTCTTAGTGATCCTACCAATCCTGGTACAGGCGGCTTCCGCCCTGGTGATGGCGTTCTTTATCTCTAAGATAAATTACACTAAAGTATTAAAAAATACCGCAGAGAAATCTGCGGTATTTTTTTGTTTAAAGATAAGTATTTTCAATGCTATGACACATCCAGAACTTGAAGACCTTACCGAAAGTAGTACATATCCTGTTATTGAGTTACCAGAATTTGATTCAACTATACCTGAGCATTTGCTTCAAGATGTTTCAAGAGAGAATCGCTTTGTTATGGAAAATATTAATATACAAACGCAGTATATTAAGTGGTTATGTCAATCAGCAATTGATACTAATCATCAAGTACGTAAGACTAACGGCAGACTTAAAAAAGTTGAGGTATGGAAAGAAAAACTATCAAACTGGTGGGTAGCAGCCGCAGCTATATTTGCTGTTGGCGGAACAGCATCTCTTCTTATTGCTAAATTAGCTAAAACATTAACAGAGAATCGTAGCGTATCAATATTTTAACATGGACACGACTAAACTTATTAAACAAATTTTACTAGCATTTGAACAATCTAGCACAAAAATTCGATATAATCAGGTATATCAATATGAAGACGGACCAAAAAATATTAAACAAATAACTGTTTCTTTTGGCGTTACTGAGTACGGTAATCTTAAAAAATTACTTACATCCTATTGTGAAATGAAAGGACAATATGCGTCTGATTTTGCTTCTTATTTACCGACAATAGGGGTTAAACCCTTAGCAGAAAACAAAGATTTTATATCTTTGCTTAAAAAATCTGGAGATGATATAGTAATGCAAATGTGTCAAGAGCAAGCTTATGATGACATGTATATTACTCCCGCTCTTGATTGGTGTGAAAAAAACAATTTAACTCTACCTTTATCAAAATTAGTAATTGCAGATTCATTCTTACAAAGCGGCTCTATACTTACAAGCATTCGTAGTATGTTCCCTGAAACATTACCTGTAGCGGGCGGCCGCGAAGAGAGCTGGGTAACTGCTTATTGTTCAGCGCGTAAAAAATGGCTAGCTAACCACAGTCGTAAAATTCTTCATAATACTGTATATCGTATGGATTTTATGATAAAATGCATATTAGCAAATGATTGGAATTTAATTAAAAATACTTATATAGCAAATGACGTAAAAATAGTGGCAAACTAACTAGACGGGATAATTATAAACATCACGTCATGGCCACGGTTAAAATTTCTACCTTACCAGTTTATGTAGTATCTCAGATTAAAGATACAGACTTACTACCAATAGCTGCTTCACAAGAAGATGGAGTTACATTTATTACGCAAAAAGCTACGGCGTTACAGATAGCTAACTATATACTTCAACGAGTTACCACTCAAGCCGGTGCTTCGTTTAGCCCTGAAGGAGCTTCTTTTCTTAACTTAAATACAGGTAACTTTGGAGCAGATTATATTACTGCTTCAGGGGTTAGTGCTATTGATATAAGTGCTACTAACTTACACGGCGATTATATTACGGCTTTAGGTGTTAGTGCTGTAAGTATAAGCGCTGCTACTTTATACGGAGATGGGTCGAATCTGACTGGTATTACTTTAGCTGATCAAACATTAAACACTACAAGCAACGTAACATTTAACACTATTAACGCTAGTGATTTAATTAACACTAATAGTTTAATATCTGTAAGCGCTAATTTTACTAGCTTAACTTCAGCTAGTGCTAATTTTGTAAATTTAACTGCAAATAACATACATATTGGCAATTTATCTGTTGGCGCAAAGTATGTTGATTTTATTACTCATACAGGCTCCCCTCATGCTCATCTATATTCTATTAATCATCCATATAACAGCGTTCAACTAATTGCTCAATTATATGAGGTTAATTTAACCGGGCCAATAACAACTGCTACTGCTGTAATTGTTGATATGATTCACCATCAAAATTACACCAATATAGAACTTTTAAATGTAAGTAATGCAAAATATATGTTAGTGTTTACTGGCTAATATTATTTCTTATTAATGTAAGGGATAAATAATATTAGATATGGCATTTACATTTTCAGATCTAGATACAAAGATAGCATTAGACGTTACTCTTCTTACCAATTTAGGTAAGCCAGCGACGGCTCCAAATGTTACAATTCCAGATGTTTATTTAACAGACAATCAGTCTCCACCAAACGTTACTTTTGACCCAGTAGCAGGACATACAGTCGCGACAAAATACTGGGTATATGCTCCAACAGTAACAGCAGATGCTGCTACTAACCTTATAAACCCACTTTTACAAAATCTTGGCCCGGATTTTAAGAAAAGACCAAAAGCTTCATATGCATCTATATTACCGTTTATTCCGACATTTAGAACACTATTAGTAAAAACGTTAGATCTTACTCTTAACCCTCTCTATACAAATGTATATAATAATGCATTAGTAGCAAGGAACGGTCTTACGGACATTAATTTAATTAAAGTACCGCAAGAAGGTTTAGCAATTAGTGATGTTTCTATTGCTATACTTGGTAGCCTCGAATCTGGTATATATACAACTGATGATATTAGTACAGCTGCAACAGTTTTTGGTAAGAGTGCTTCATATATAGATTCAGTATTAAATCAATTTTATACAAGAGCTCTTACAGCAGATCAAATATCTGCACATGACACGAAAAGTTATTATCTTTCTGCAGCTTTAATGTCTGCAATTAAGCTTAGCGGTACTAACATTACACTAGCAGATACAATTAATACAGTTACTGCAAAAGCAACTAAACTATCAGTATCTCAGTCTGGGTTTATACATATATTAACTGCAGATGATGTATCTTCAAAAACAGGCACTTTTAGTACTTTATCTGCGACTGTATCTGCATATATACAATATTTATCAGCTCCGTCTGCTACAATAGATTCATTAACTACAAACTCAATATCTGCAAATAATATACAAGCAGTTTATCTTTCAGCAATAAATATTGACGCAAGCACGATTTCTACTTTTAATCTGTCTGCTCTATCTGCTACAACAAATAAATTAACTGCGTTATCTGCTAATATATTAAATCTTACAGCTACTGCTTTGTCAGTTAGCGCTAGTTATATTGATAATCTTTCTACTAAAAATTTAAGCGCAACTAATGGTATTATATTAAATTTAACTTCTCAGAATTTAAGCGCAGATAATACATATATTAAAAATCTAACAGCGGATAGATTAGTGTTAGACGGCATTCAGCTTCATAACGGATCTGCAGACAGCTTAACAATAACAGATGTTATTGCTGATAGTGTTAATACAGAAAATTTAACTGCGTTAAATGGGGTTATAACAAATTTAACATCTCAGCATTTAAGTGCTGTTGACGCTTATATTAATAATTTAACTGCAGATACCGCCAGCATATCATCTGCTTATATTAACGCTCTTACTTCTGATAGCATATCAGCAACGGATGCATATTTTATAAATCTTAGCTCAGAAAATTTAAGCGCCACTAATGGCATTATACTGAACTTAACAT
>Ga0194045_1000118_pt1 | contig 23895 bp, 19 predicted proteins | sample JunL6211m_MetaG_FD_161686 | JGI IMG/M metagenome (GOLD analysis project Ga0194045, IMG submission 161686) | Anoxic zone freshwater microbial communities from boreal shield lake in IISD Experimental Lakes Area, Ontario, Canada - Jun2016-L626-11m | ecosystem: Environmental > Aquatic > Freshwater >...
CTTGCGGCAAGGGCTGTCCAGCATACTTTTCAAGGGCTGGCTTCGGATCAAACGTGTCAACTTGGCTTGGTCCTCCATTCATCAGTAAAAAGATGACGCTCTTTACTTTGGTCGGAAAATGAGAAGGCTTGGGCGAAAGTGGGGTCGACTGTCGTCCATCGGCAGCGAGGAGTTTACTTCCAAAGAACCCATCCGAGTTCAAGAGACTGCCCAACGCGAGCCCAGCGAAGCCCGCTCCCATCTCCCATATCCATTCTCGCCGAGTATTTCCGCACGGAAATTCTGCCTTTTGGAAACGCATCGTATTAATCCAGGTAAAGGAACTCATTGGTGTTCAACAACACGTGGCAAAGTGAAGCCCACGCCAACTGCTCCACATCGCCAACCTTCTTTTCGCGGTGAGTCGCTTCCAAGTTCTCTTGCTGTCGTCGAAGGTGACCTTCAGCAAACGTGCGTTCATGATCCGTTGGCTTTCGGCCCAAAGACATTTGCCAAGCGATGTCGATTCGAACCGAATGAACGTCGCACGCAGAAAGAACGCGATTGGCGAAAGCTCGGCTTTGTTCATGAACCCAATCATTATTCAGCATAGCCAGCGCTTGTGTTGCAACGACGGTAGATTCACGACGTCCAGTTGGAATGGTATTATCGCAGATATCGAAAGTTGTCATAAATGGAACCACCAAGCCCCGTTTGTTAAACATGTAAAGGCTTCTTCGCAAACTATCTTTCAGCTCCGAAGCATGATAGGCAGCCCCTTTCAATGAGAGCCCTTCTAAGGCCTCGCCGCTAATAGGCGCTCGGAAACTCGGTCCGCCAAGTCTTAGATCCAGTTGACCGCTGGTGAAAAGGATGGCGTCACGCAACGATTCTGCATCCAGTCGCCGACGATTGGCGTGCCATAGAAGATGATTTGCCGCATCCACCTGCATGAATTCTGCCTGTTGCGGGTGCAAGACCGACTGTTGATACGTGTCGCTCATGACGATTAGCTTATGAATTCGCTTCAATTGCCAGTTGCCCGCCATCAATTCTGTCGCAAGCCAATCCAATAATTCTGGATGACTTGGTCGTTGCCCATTGAACCCGAAATTGTCCGGTGTCCGAACCAAGCCCTCTCCAAAGTGATGCTGCCAAACACGATTTGCCATAACGCGAGCGGTAAACGGGTTCGAGGGATCCGTCATCCATTGTGCAAGTTGCAATCGACGTTGAGATGTCTTGGCATCGTTTGCTTTTGGAACAAAAGGTCGATTCAGTTGCTTTACACTACTAAGCGGCCCCGCAGGAACTTCGTGCAAAGGTTGATGGATATCCCCTTTTTTGAGAACACGAAGTGGCGAAGGGTTGATGTTGATATCGGTCCACCCGAGGACGTCAAAGCCAAGCTCTTCTTGGGTGGGGCCGCCATTGAGGGCTCGATCGCGATGAGCGACTGGTCCGGGCCAAAAAGCTGCGCCGATCCGATAGTAGTCGTCTTGATAGATCGGGTCGAACTTATGATCGTGACAGCGCGCACACTTGACCGTCAATCCCAGAAACGCAGTGGAGGCGGTATGAACAAGGTCTTCCAATCGCTCATATTGATATTCAGCCACATCGTTTGGTTCGTCATCCCATGTCCCAAGTCGCAGGAAGCCTGTGGCGATGACATTGGATTCATTTCGATTCGGCAACTCGTCTCCAGCTAGTTGTTCGGTAAGAAAGCGATCGTATGGCATATCGCTATTGAAGGCGTTAACGACCCAATCGCGGTAACGCCATGCATTTTGTTTTTCCGCATCCCGTTCGTAACCGTTGGTGTCTGCATAGCGGACGACATCGAGCCAATGCCGAGCCCAGCGCTCACCAAACTGAGGACGAGCGAGCAAGTCATCTACTTGCCTTTCGTAAGCATCCGGGGAATCATCCGCAACGAACGTGTCTATGTCCTCCGCGAGAGGCGGCAATCCAATCAGGTCCTGATAGAGCCGGCGGAGGATGATGCGTTTTTCGGCCGCTGGAGCTGGAGAGAGACCGTTAGCGGCAAGCTTCTGGGTAATGAACGCGTCGATTGGATTGGCAAGCGAGACGGACGATGTTCCTGAATTTTGCGAGTTTTGGATGGGCTGAAAAGACCACCAATCGCGCCCCGCTCGAACTTCGGAAGACCTGTCGAATAGGTCGAGCACACGACCTTGCGGCCAAACAGCGCCTGAGTTCACCCATTCACGTAGCGACTGGATTTCCGATTCGTGCAGTTTTTGGGACTTGCCGTTCTTGGGGGGAGGCATCTCGCCAGATTCGATCCTAGCGATGAACAAACTGCCATCTGAGTTTCCTGGTACAACTGCTTTCCCGCTCGCACCACCTAAAATGAACGGTTCTGCCTGAGTAAGATTCAATTCGCCATTCGGTTCACTCGAATTGTGGCATTCAATACAACGTTTTGAGAAGATATCCGCTATGGTCGAATCAAAGTCAGCCTTCGAAACACCAACCAGACTCGAAAACGAACACACAGCGAACATCGCGACGAGACAGTTGTTTCGGATGATTCGGAATAACATTCGATGGCCCCAATTCCTGCGATGGATAATCAATTAGCCTAAACTAGTTCGAAGGATCAAACAACCTCCACTCGACCGACAAGTTACGACAACCGAAGAAAATCATCGCTCAAACAAACCACTCGCTAACGAGCGAATGCGGAACTTGGGTTTGAGCACAGGAGCACGAGGGGTGTTCCGTTGGTTGGGTGTTTTATCACTTCCACGGCGATCCCAAATGCGAGCTCAATCAATTCGGGTTGCAAAACGTCAACTGTCGGTCCGTCTGCGATCAATCGACCTTGATGTAGAACCGCAATGCGATCTGCAAACGAGGCTGCCATGTTCAAGTCATGAAGGGTAATGACGGTCACTAGGTTTTTTTGCTTGGTCATTCGGCGGACATGATCGAGCACCTCGACCTGATACTTCAAATCAAGTCCTGCGATGGGTTCATCCAGCAGCAACACCGACGCATCTTGAGCCAGAGAACGGGCCAAAATCATTCTTCGCCATTCTCCACCGGACAACGCATCGATCTTTCGCTCGCGAAGAGCGTCCAAGCCGGCGGCCTGGATAGCTTCGTCAACCCTTTGGTGATCGACAAGCAACATCGGCAACCACCAACCGCAATGCGGCATTCTCCCAAGCGAGACAACGTCGATGACTCGCAGGGACGAATCGCGATTCTCAAATTGAGGCATCAACGCAATCCTCTGCGACAACGTGCGCCGCGACCATTCCACGATGTCGTTTTCGTTAAATGAAACCGTTCCGGAGCCCGGATTCAAGTGTCGGGACAGCAACTGCAACAGCGTCGTTTTGCCCGCCCCGTTGGCCCCTACAAGCGCCACGACTTCACCTGAAACCAATTCGATTTCGATCCCATCGATAATCAAGCGAGAATCAAAGCCAAACTTCAGGTCCCTTGCTTGCAAGCTCGTCATGCTCCAACTCCGATTCGTCCGGATTCCCGTTGTGGGCGAAACAGCAAGAGTCCAAGGAAAAAAGGACTACCCATCAAGGCGGTCACGATCCCGATAGGTAATTCAGCCGGAGCGATGATCGTTCTAGCAACCGAGTCCGCCAAAATCAAAAGAATCGCGCCAAGGCACCAGCTCATGGGGACCAACAAAGCATGTTTTGGCCCCACAATCCATCTGGCAATGTGTGGAGCGATCAAGCCAACAAAACCAATGATGCCCGCCGCCGCGACGGCTGCTGCGGTGGCGATACTTGCGCCCATCACCAGCAAAACTCGAAATCGAGTTAACTCCAATCCGAGTGATTTTGAGGCAACATCTCCCAGTAGGTACGCATCGAGTGGGCGGGATAAGCTCCAAAGGATGCAACCCCCAACCAACGAGAGAATAGAGGTTGTCAACACCGTCGACCAATTGTTCCCGGCCAGAGAACCTGTCAACCACGCGACAATAACAACCACTTTGTCGTCGTGCCAGTACATCAGCAGCGAAACAATCGAATTAACCATGCTACTGATGGCGATGCCTGCAAGCAACAAGGATGTGGGGCCAGGTCGCTGTGACAGGGATCCGATCGACAAGACGATGACGATCAGCAAAACAGTTCCAGCCAGAGCCGCGAAGCCAGAGGAACGAAGTCCTACGAACGAAATCTGCAAGCCCATGACTAACGAGACAGTGACACCCAGGGCAGCACCGCTCGATGCTCCGATGACAAACGGATCGGCCAATGGGTTGCGAAACAGGCTTTGAAACCCGACTCCTGCCACACCCAAGGCACCGCCGACCAACAAACCGCTAATCATTCGAGGCAACCGCAACTCAACCAGGATGGTCCGCTCTGTCGAATTTAGCGATGACGCGTTGCCCCAAATCCATGCGTCGGCAACATCGGTCAGCGAGATGTCCACCGCACCGACGAAAAGACTTGCAAACGAACACACGATCAATAATGCAAAGGATACCGCCAGGATTCCAACAGGCCGTTTCAAGGTGAAGACACCCCCGTGTGATGGCTCATGGGGTAAACCGCATTGAGCATCTGCTCCAATGCGTCCAACAGCCTGGGGCCGCATCGTGAGATTTGATCGCCATCGATAAGAAAAACCTGCTTGTTTTCTATGGCAGACAAGCCGCTCCAACCCGGACGGGAGGCCAAGCGGTCAAACTCAACCTTTTCGCCGTGAGTCGAGGGGGCAAGAATAACATCCGGGTTTCGAGCTAGAACCGCTTCCGAGCTCACCCTTGGGTAAGGCACTTCCGCATCTGAGAAAATGTTCCTCATCCGTCCAAGTCGAATAATCTCGTCGATAAATGACTTCGGCCCGACGGTCATCAACGGATCATCCCAGACTTCATAAAAGACGGATCGCTGATCCTCGGAAGGGATCGTTTGCACGCGAGCGACGAGCGTCGCAAGTCGTGCAGACATTGCATCTATCAGCACCTCGGCATCACCTTGGTGTCCCGTGACGCGACCCAAAAGCCGAGCATCTTCGAAGAGCTCCTCGAGCGTCTCAGGCCCCAACGCGATCACCGGAATGCCAAGGTGCTCCAGCAGTGCGATAAGCGGCTTATGACTATCCCACTTGCAAAGAACCAAATCCGGTTCAAGACCAACGAGGATTTCGCGACTGATCCCTTCCAACGTGCCAACGCCGATGCGTTGAACCGAGAGGGCTTGGGGCGGATAATTGCAATTTGAGGTGGCGCCCACCAAGGCCGACCCGCCTTGGATGGCAAAAAGTAACTCGGTCATCGAGGGTAAAAGCGAAATGATTCTCTGGGGTGGCCGCTTAAATGCGATGGAACGCTCTAGTCGGTCAATCACCACAACCTCGGTAGCGAAAGGCATGCTCTCACACATGTCGCTCGAAGCACTCGGGTCGCTCGAAGCGGTCCTGTGCGATAATCTTTTCGTGCTCGCCGGCAGTTCCGAAATAGCCGCCGCATCCGGGTGGCAGCCGATCGCCATGCCAATGATCCAACTCATTACGCTGTTGGTCAGAAGTTTTGCCCGTTTTTGATCAGCCAATTTGCTTCTCCTGTGTAGGATGGCGGTGACCGACAAATCAAAACCCAGAGAGTGACTCTTAAAAATCAATCGTCTGCAATGAACGCCCCAATCCAAGAGGGCACTAATCATCTATTTCATGGTAAGTCTTCTGACTTACTGCCGACCAAAAATCGACGCCTTCTCACTTGTACTTGCAAGCAATGGCACCTCAAACGAAGAAAGACTTTTGGGTTTTGAGCGGTTAGCTCAAAGGCAGTTCACAGCGGCCGGACCGTCCCGGAGTTTCACCGGAGTTCCCTGTTCATGAGTTGCGAAATCCCGCAATCCCATCACCACGAACGCTGTTAATATGACGTTCCACGGATCGTCTGTCAATTCCCTGGAACGGATGCGCCCGAGAAAATACAGCAAACGACGGATGACTAAGCGGCGTGTCTTTGAACTGAGAGTTCCGCGTTTGCATTTTCGATCGTGGTTGCATCGATTCGAGTGCGATCCTGCGCGAATGCGACCATAAGCGACAGATCGCACAAACGATTGATTTTGCGAGGAGATCCGAGTGTAAATTCCTGGATCAAACCAATCGCTTCCTCGTCGAACATGTGCTGCTTGTTCCAACCCGATGCTTTCAGTCGATGCTGGATGTAAGCGATGGTTTCGGTTTCGCTGAATCGTTCAAGAACACACCGCACGGCGACGCGATCCTCGAGAGCTGAATGCCTAGCGAGATGAGCTAACAAAACCGATGAACCTGAGAGGACCAGAGTCATGGCTGTCTCGGCTTGCGACAATTCGGTTGCAAGATTTAGCAGTAATCGTAGCGGTTCTAGCGATCCAAAACTTTCAAGCAGTTGAGCTTCATCAATTGCGATTAAGGCATGTTGGTTCTCAGCAACATTGCGCCTCAGCACTCGCTCTATCGTTTCAATCGAATGCCCGATTCCGCCGAAGGTGTCCGAGCCTTCCTGGGGAGCCATTTGTCTGGCGATATACCGAAGCAACTGCTCGGCGGGCATGGCCGGATAGACGACACGTATCATCGGCGCAATGAACTCAGGACACTGAGCGAGTATCGAATCCAGCAACATGGTCTTGCCAAGTCCCGGCTCACCGCACACCACCGCTACGGCTCGCCTCGTTTCAATAGCATAATGAAGCTTCAGCGAGGCCGCTTGATGCGATTCGGAAGGGTAGTATGAGCCAGTGTCCACTCGGTTATCAAATGGACGGCTTTTCAGTCCCCAGTATGCTTCGTACATGAAATAGTTCTCAAAGGGATGGTTGTTGAAGCGAAATTGGTTTGGACTGAAAGTTCTCAACCAGTCCAATCGACGAGAGCCCCATTTCTTGAAGGATGCTTACCGCCGAATCCACTTTCTCTTTGACGCTGAGTTCCGTATCCACGACCACGATGGCTGCATCTACGATTGATTCTTGAGCTACGCCGACCATGTCGCGTTGCTCAAGGCTTAGGCGATTGGCATCGATGAAGACCATATCAAACGCTGTCGAGATACCTTTGATCAGTTTGGCAATTCGATGCAAGTTGGCATGCAATTGCTGTTGCGAGACAACGCAGGTCAAAGGGAAGAGGGTGATGCCGTCGTTAATCGAATGAACGGCAACTTCGTGCAGCGGTACATTTTCAAACAAGCAATCCTGCCAACCATGCTCGATGTCGAGACTTAGCTGGTTGATCAAACTAGGACAAAAAGTGTCTCCTTCGATCAACGCGACGCGGAGCCCATGCGCGGCGGCGCAACGTGCCATATGCATTGCCACGGTACTGCGACCGACACCACGTTCTCCGCTCGTAATCGCCATTACTTTCAGTCCATCGCGATTGGCGAGACTCAAGTTCTTACCAATTTGGTGAAATGCGTCGGGTTGCGACACCTCGATTCGTTTGACCACTTCCGGCCAAAAGAACGAGTCCACTTCCCAACTCGGTGCGAAAGAGACTGGGTGGGGAAGAGAGGTCGGGAGTTTCGTAGGTTGAGTTTCAACCGAAGGTCTCGATGGAGTCGACGCTGGTGGTAACTCTGCGGTAACCATCGGTTTGACCGAGTCAACGCGATAGGAACTATGCGTTGACTCGATTCGGTAGTGGTCTGGTGTTGCAGTCGGCACAACCAATGGCCGAGGCGTTGAGCCTGTTCGCCCACCCTCAGTCGCCGGTTGAGCCAACGTTGAGTTCTGAAAAAATGCTATGCTTGCCGGCGAGGAAGCAGATGCAAGGCCGGTACCAAATGCAATCGGTTCCGTTATCTCGGCGAGCGTCCGTTCGGCTGGGCTCGCGCTTGATGTCGGTTGCACGCCTGAGTGCCCGCTTAGTCCATCGACATACATGACTTGATCGTATTGATTCTTCGCGTTCCAAAGGTTCGAAATGTTCGAATTCAGAACGTCAACTCTAGCTGTCTGTTGTGGGGGTGTGCTCGTCGGACGTCGGTATTGTGACTCTTTCATTGTGACTGCGGGAACGCCATTTTGCAGAACCGCAGGGACCGACATTGGCTCCATCGCTTTCATGCCGCGCTCCACTCCGTGCGGGGTCCAAATACCCTGCCTGAGATTCGCTTGCGGCTGAATCGACGAAGGCACGGAAACGGGAGGCTGGTTGATTAGAGGTTGAGTGATCGGTGCGGTATTGGATCGGTCAAGGGTCACGTTGGCATGCCCGTGACTTAGGTCAATTCGCAGGCTTCCGCCGGACGGCATTGCTCGCGCAGGCTGGTTTTGAGAATAGACCCTCGGGCGAGGAATTGCGTTAACAGCATGTTCGGATTGATTGTCTGCCGTGGCTAGCAACTGAGACGGCTGTAACGATCTCTGTGGCAAAGTCGAGCGTTGCGAACTCTGGTTTGTCGGTAGATTTGGGGACGTTGCGTTTGTGGGTGGCTGCGCAAGTCGATTCTTGAGGTAAGCCCGCAAGTATGCCTGGTTCACTTCGGTCATCTTCAATTCCATTCGTTCAAACTTGTTGCGTTGGACATCAGTTACTTGGTGGATAACCTACCGAGTTCGCGCCTTGTGCCGGTGCCATCGATTGATAGGGTGCCATCGATTGATAGGGTGCCACCGCATGATTCGGGGCCACCGCTTGATACGGGGCATAGGCAGGCTTTTGGGTTGGTTGTCCTTGGTACCGATTCGAACCGTTTAAGGTCGGTTGACGAACGGCTTGGCTCTGGGAATCTGTCGATGTCGCAGGAAACCCCGTCGAGTTGATGTTCATCGCGTTTTGTTCATAGGGATACAGCGGTTGATACTCGCTTGACTTAGACTGCGCGGGTTGATCTGCCATTGGAGAGGTACTCGTCAACGGAATTTCAGCTCCGATAGGGGCATAGGGCGTCCCTCCGTTGCTGGGACTTCTTGCAACGGAATCGTTACCAACCGTACGGCTGGCAACCAGTTTTGCGGGCACGCTTGCATAGGCCGAATAGGCGGGGTTTTGCTTGGTTCGGTAGGCGTCGATTAACTGGCGAGTTGTCAGTTTCACTCCTGTATCCACAATTGATCCCGAAACAGGTGACGCTGACCCCGAAACAGGTGACGCCGACCCCGAAACAGGTGACGCGAATGAAGCGGACTTGTTTTCCGATAACGCAAATGAAGGCGATGGTTCAGGGGGAGATTCGATTGCAACCGTCGAGTGAGCACTCGGGTTGTGAAGGGCCCTAGTCGTTGGCCGTGCGGCGGGACTGGAGAGTGGGGCGGTTGTTTCGTCCAGTCTTGGAATCATGTTCGTTTCAGGCTTAGCCGAAATGTTCGTGGAACCCGATGTAGCTAACAGGTAAGGTGCCGAGGGGAATGATGGGGTACTCGATGCATCGGCTGTCGTGGACGAGTCTTTGGCGTCGTTGGAAGCGTTCGAAGCAGCGATCGAATCACTCGTCCAAGAGGCGTTTGTCGAGCTTGTGTCTTCGAGTGGACTCGAAGCAATAGGCTCTTGCTTCGGATCGCTATTTGAAGCAAGATGAATAGGAGAGATTCCGATATCAATCGGTCTAATCGGTTGAAATCGGATAGCTGGGAACTTGTCGGATTGTGGATCAACGGCCAATTTGTCTGGCGTGCCTGCTTTGTCGGATTCCTTGGCCAACGAGTTGTTGTTGCTACTTTGCGAGTTGCGGATCGCAAGAGCCATGATCATCAGGACTAAACCAAGGATTACCGCGTTGGTCCATCGATTGCCAGTTCGGGCCGGCGTGGCATCTTTCGTCGGAACGATATTTGGAACGACAGCCGAAACGACCGCTGGAACGATGGCCGGATCGATGGCTACGCTCGACGCTTCCATCTTCGGCAACGATGGGATGCTAGGAGTTTTGTTCGCCGAACCCGATACGATGGCGGGTTGAACGTTTCTCAACGAAAAGAGTACGGGAACCGAACCCGTTCCGCTTGCGCGAGGATATGGATTTTGCTGCTGATTATTAAACTCGGACATTGGGACGATTCCTTTCGAACCAAGTTGCCTGCAAATGGGCGCAAAAAGAGGCTTCGTTGCGACCGTACTTTTTCGGTGAAAAATTCGAAACGCACCGGACGTCTTTTGGCGAGTATCGGCTCGACCGTTCGGATTCTTTAGTTTTTAACGATCAGAGAAATTTGGCCGACTGGGCAGACATTACCGACCAGAAGCTTTTTGTCCCTCCGACCTAGGAGGCTAGAAATGCACTCCATCGGAGAAAAGAGCAGTTTGCAATTTCCGTATCGTTTTCGCCAAAATTGCAGAGTCTTGGCAGTATTGTTGCAGCCAAATGCGGTTCATTCGTTTGTTTAACCCTGTTTAACCCTGTTTAGCAGTCAGCCGAAGGCGCACAGTCCCCAATAGATTTAAACTACAATCGTCAAACCAGGCACACGCACCCCCCATATTGGTGTTAATAAAATGGGTAAATAGACATGAATCCTTCGGGAATCTTTCTTGCATAGTAGTATCAAAGGGTGGAGCAGAAACACGGAGATTCGGTAATCTGAGAACAGTTAATGGCGCGAGACAAGACAAAAAAAGGATTTCGAAAGCTTGCGGTCGAATCGCTTGAGACTCGTCGTGTCATGGCGTCGTTGCCTTTTGGGGCAGAGGCAGACGACACTGGCGAATTCATGCTTGGACGCGTGGCGGTCACTCCCGTTTTCTTGGAAAGTGACGGCAGCATCGACCCAAGTACCGAGAACTGGACGCAAAGTCAGATCACCTCGGTGCTTAATAATATTCAATCGGGTTTGAATTGGTGGACAGATCTTTTGCGTACCAAGAGTTCCGTTCATACACTGGATTGGGTCATCGACACCCAATACGCGTTGACTCCGAAGTCGACTCCCTATGAGCCGATCTCGAGGCGTTCGAACGACTCGGACCTTTGGGTGGGCAAATTTCTGTCCGACGTCGGGTATTCGTCAAGCAGCGTTTTGGATAACAATATCCGCTCGTTCAATAATTCCCAGCGTGAGAAGCTGGGCACGGACTGGTCCTTTACGATTTTCGTGGTGAACTCGGTAAGCGATGGAGACGGGAGTTTTGCGCCTGGTGGGTCGTTTGGCCGCGCGTTTGCTTTCGCCGGAGGATTGTACGAAGTCGTTCCGTCGACGCGACCTGCTTCCACGTTTGCGCACGAAACCGGTCACATTTTTTGGGCTCGCGACGAGTACACGGGCGGCGGCAACTATTCGCAGCGAAGAGGTTATTACAACTCTCAGAATACCAACGCGATGGATCTGAACCCCAATCCCAATTTCCAGCAAGAAACGAGCATCATGTCTGCTGGTTCGGTCCTGCAGACTGCTTACGACCGCCTGATCACTTCGGATGCGACGCTGGCTCAGATTGGATGGAAAGATTCCGATCGCGACGGTATCTTTGATGTTCTTGATGTCCCGCTCAAGCTTGAGGGGACGGGGCGATTCAATCAAGCGACAAACTCGTATCGGTTCGTCGGCAAAGCATCCGTTCAAACGTTGCCCAATCGCAATAGCTTTGGCCTCCAAAACGACATCACGCTTAATCGCGTCGGAAAAATCCAATACCGAGTTGACAATGGTTTCTGGACGACACTATCGACCCCCAATGACTACGTAGTTAACCTTGATCTGAACATTCCTTTCACGGCGATCCCAGGGCAAATTGAGATTCGTGCTTCGGACTCTCGCACAGGTATTACGAGCAACATTTTCAGCGGCTCGTTCGGGTACATACCCGATACCACAACCCAAACCGGTATTCAGGGATTTGTCTGGTCCGACGCGGATCGGGATGGTAACTGGGACGCGACGGAAGCCGGGCTTGTTGGGGCCACAATATCGATCGTTGACAGTAATAATCAAACGTTCTCGATGCAAACCGTAATTGAGCCGGACAACTACGCATCAGGGCCGTTCTCGAACCCTGTGAGCGGCGTTCGATTGGATGTTGTTGGTGAAGATGCATTAGGCAACTTGGGGATATTCGAAGACTCGACTCCGTCAACTGGGTCCAAGATATTTAAACCATTCTCGTTTTCGGCCAACAAGTATGTCGATGCATTTCGAGGAAACAGACAGCAGCTACGTGTCCGTTTCGACAATCCAACTTCGTATGTTTCAATCGATGCTATCTCGGTCGGCGATAATGCGGACGTTCGACTAGAAGCTTTTGCTGCGGACGGTTCGTTGATTAAACGATTCGAACAAAAAGGTTTGCTCAATGGCCAAAAGATCACGCTGGAGGTCGGAACGGATAGCCCTCTGATCGCTTCCGTAATAGCCCGCGGGTTCAACGACTCGTTTGTTAAACTTGACAACTTAAGATTTGGGCCGAAGACAATCGTCAAAACTGCGAGTGATGGCAGCTACGTTTTGCCTTACTTGCCATCCGGACCCTATCGGTTGTTGGTACAGCCCGAGGGAACAGGCTATCGTCCTACCAGCCCGATAAGCGGAGTACAGTCGGTTGTTTTTGCTAGTGGCAGCGTCACTTCTCACGTTGATTTTGGAGTCACGCGAGAGGCAAGCCCTTGGCAGAATCCTCGCTTGAATGAAGACGTAAATGATTCGGGGGAAGCCGACCCGCTCGATGTTCTCATTCTTGTGAACGAGATAAACATCAATGGATCCAGGCCGCTCGACAACTCGGGGTTGACCTCTCCTCCCTTCTATGATGTCAACGGTGATCGCATGTTGTCACCGATCGACATCTTGCAACTGATCAATTACATCAACCGCCGACCCATCCTAGGAAACGGCGAAGGCGAAACGAAGTCGAATGCTTTGGCTGTTGCGGGCAACTCGAAATCGCAGTCGCCTGTCCCGTCATTCGTGGTGGATGCTCGAGCGCAGAATCCGACAACTTGGATCGTTAGCAACACGAATACTCGCGACCAGAGGCCACAGATCGGAGCGGAGAAGTGCGGATGCCCAGCTTGCAATTCATTTGCGCCAGCCGGAGACTATAGCCCTTCGATCCGCGATATTGCAAACGCTCAGGAACCTGCGAAGTACCGAGGCGTCACGCTGTTCAGCCAAGCGGACGAGGAGCCAGCCGAGTCGTTGGTCGATACCGAGTCGTTGGTCGATCTAGACAAGCTTTTAGCTTCGTGGGATTTCTAATCCCGGTGGGATTTTTAATCCCAACTGCTGGATCGGCCTTGTTTCCGATCGCTCGTCATTTTCTTGTCGTTGAGTCGGCGGCGTTGGGCGCCACGAGTGGGCTGCGTTGGTTTGCGGATGGTCGGTGGCTTTAACGCCTCGAGGATCAATTGCCTAAGTCTTTCGCGACATGCCTGGATGTTCCTGCCTTGTTCGCGATGAACTTGGCTGGTTATTTGCAAAACTCCCGCATCGGTTAGACGAGTTCCAGCGAGGGCTCGCAGTCTTGCGTTTGCGCCTGGGTACAATACAGTACTGTGGGCCAGATCCCAACAAAGGGTCGCTTTGGTATTCACTTTGTTGACGTTCTGTCCGCCAGGTCCTCCGCTGCGAGCAAAGAACAGTTGCAACTCGTCGGCCGGAATGACCAGGTGTTCATGTATGATTAAGTCTTCCATAACCTATAGAATATCCCGAAATGCGTACTTTTTCGACCTCAATTTTTGCGTTCGTTTCCTCCCTTTTTGTTCTTTGGGGGGCAGCCTGCCATTCGGACACTCTCGAACCGGCTGCGGTTCGCGAAGCCACAGAGGTTCGTTCGATTTGGACGCGAAAAGCGGGCAGCGATTGGCCGCGGATGCTCGGTCCAAATTACGATTCGCATAGTCCAGAGGTAGGGATATTGAAAAGCTGGCCGAAAAAAGGGCTGAAAGTGATTTGGACCTCAGACGCGGGTGTCGGCTATGGAAATGGCGTCGCCTCCCAAGGTCGATGGTTTCAGTTCGATCGCTACGGCGACGTGGAACGGTTGAGCTGTCTCAACGCGGAAACCGGTGCATTCCTTTGGAAATGGGAGTCTCCTGTTCAGTATCGCGACCCGTACGGCTACAACAACGGGCCGCGTTGCAGTCCCATTGTCGATGGTAATTGTGTCTATGTCTTTGGGGTGACGGGGACGCTGGCTTGCGTTGCAGTCGACGATGGGCGATTGATTTGGAGTCGCGACACCAATCAAGAGTTTAATGTCTCTCTCAATTTCTTCGGCGTTGGGGCATCGCCGCTGATTTACCAAGACAACGTTCTCGTCATGATCGGCGGAAGCCCGCAAGGCAAGGCCGCAGGCGACCCATCCAACGCCAAACCAGCCGGCTCAGCCATGGTTGCGTTCGATAAGAAGACTGGCAAAGAGGCCTATCGTGTTGGGGACTATCTCGCAAGTTACTCCGCACCTGTCGTACAAAAGATCGAGGGCAAAGACGTTTGCTTGGCGTTCGTACGTGAAGGATTATTAACGTTTAACCCAGTCGACGGTTCCGACCCCGTTTTCTTCCCTTGGCGGTCGAGAACTTTGGAGAGTGTCAATGCCGCTTCGCCTGTGGTTTGGAACGAACATATTTTGATTTCAGAATGCTACGAACTTGGGAGTGTTTTCTTAAAGTTACGCGATCATCAACTGGAACCACGCTATCGCGATGGGGCGAATCGCAAGGATCAGGTGATGCGAGCTCACTGGTCTACACCGTTGCTCGATGGCAACACGCTCATTTCAAGCAGTGGTCGCAACGAACCCGACACGGATTTGCGTTGTCTCGCGCTGCAAGAAAACGCCGATGGCGCGGAGTCCGTGACTCCTCGTGTGGGATGGACGAGTCGAAACCGCGATCGAATGACTGGATTGATTGTAGACAAGCATGCTTTGATGCTTGGCGAATCGGGGGTTCTCCAATTGATCGCACTTGATCCAGAAAAACGATCTGTCGTTGCCGAGATGCAATTGGCTCAAATCATGGATCCACGCGACGGACGAGAACTTGTTCAAACTCCGAGCTGGGCGCCACCTGTCCTATCGCACGGCTTGCTGTATGTTCGAGGAACGGACAAAGTCGTTTGTTTAGAGCTGATTCCGGAGTAAATACGCCTTCCGATGTCTCGTGATAAAATCGGCCAACTTAAGATGGAACTCATAGGGACACCACATGTTTTTTGGGGAGGGTAGTCGCGAGCAGGATGGGGAATTTTTATTCTTGGGTGGTATTGGTCTTTCTTGGATCGGTCAAGCGAAGGATTGAATTATGTCGAGATCGGCTCGTGCTGAAATTTTTGCCCCGTCCGAAATCGTTGCCGTACACCTAATCGGAAACACGGTCGACGCTTCGCGACGTTCCGTCGCTGCACTCTGCCCTGGGCTAAAATGTTGCTGCCCCAGTCGGGGCGAAAGGACTGATAGCCCAACGGGCTTAAATAGTGCAGCCCAGGGCAGAGCGAAGCGTCGCCCTGGGGACAAACACCCCACACAAGGCAGATTGCCCTGAAGGGGCCACACCGTCCATCCATCGTTGACTGGACGCATTTTGTTTTGCTCTTTCAGGGCGACGATTGGGAGACGCATCTCACCTGTTTTGGTCTAACAGGCGAGCGGACATGAAGGGGTTTTGAAGCGGACAACTTCGATCATGGTAGCTGACATGCGGCGACGACCGTTGTTGTCTATTCGTTGGATGCGTTCATGTCGCCGCCGGTTCAGCGCGATGACAAGCCAGTGAAAAAACTCAATCGACGCGAATTGAGCTGCGTCCGCTGCGTCCCCTTTTTGCTTTTCGGCAGACTTTTAGTTAGCGACAACTCAACTTGACGGGTTTCGGCCATACCGGAATCACCTGGGGCCTATACCCACCGAGAATTTCCAGAAGGCAGTCGCGAAAGCTGGCATTACATTGGAGGAGTTGGACGCCCACATCGACTCTCTAAATAAGCATTTGGGTTGGGGCATTCGTGTTGGCGCCCGTCCCGAAGGGCAATAGCTCGGGTAACAAAACGCAATTATTGGGACCAAGATGTTCGTTGCCCATGAAATTCAGGCTGGAAACCGATATTCTCGATTAGACGCCGACGTGCTATGCTTTGCAGGTCTCATTGAGCATGGAGGTTACGATGGACCAGAGCAAGACCTATTGGATTGATCCCTGTGCGGCACAGGCCTTGGCGAAGTGGAAGGCACTTTTTGCTGAACAGGTCATGATACATGCAAAGGAATTGGCAAAGAAAGAGAATTCTCCTGGCGCCATTACGCTTGACCATTATCGTGAATCGGTGAGCATGGCAGCCCAGTTTTTGGTGAATGCAGTTAAGGACTCCGATTCCTCTAATGGCCGTCAAGAAGCAGCCTGAATCCAATTCCGGAAAACTCCACGAAACTACCAGTGACTGGTTTCGTGAATTCCTGAAACATCTCGAACTTTTTATGGTTGGGACAGGACAATCGCTGGCCGCAAATGCTGTCACCTTCGATTTAAGCCTCGCAGCAATGCGGGCTGTCAAACTTACTTTGCTCGAATCTGGAATGGACAATGAGCAGATTCGGCATCTGTTCGGAAGGGTCGCATTCGAGGATTTGAGGGTGGCTGATCAACTCAACTGGAATGCCGAGTTGAACGAGCGACGATTCCAACTCATCGACAGAGACATTCAGGGAACCCTCAGTCAAACAGAGCAGCTTGAATTGGCAGGTTTAACGCAGCTCATGCGTGCTTACGTCGATTCCGAGATGAACCTTCCACTGGAGGGAGCGAGAAAACTACACCGGCTGCTAACTGAGTTCGATTCAGAATCAACGGAAGCAGGACGATGATATTCGACTATCCTGAGTCTCAGCAAGAACGAGTTCATGAACCAGCGGGTTATGTTTCTTACAAACGCTTCCGACCATGGCTGCGGGATGAATTCACTTTTCGCTGCGTGTACTGTCTCAAACGCGAGTCGTGGGGGCAGGTTACGGGTGAATTTGAATTAATTTGAATTCACCAAAACTCGAGAAATGGCGAGTCATGTGGATGCGGATCGTTGATCTTGCGAGGAAACACGATTCCGCCTTGTATCGACAACTTACTGGTTTTCCCGATGACTTGCCGAACCTTGGACAACTAAGGCGTCGCTAAACAATTACTGTCCGGATTGGGGTTGATTTCAATGATTGAAATTTGCGATAATCGTAAGCATGCCGGATGCACAAGTCGTAACATGGATCGCAGAGAAGTATACAGCAATTGAAGCCGATTTGGATGAGCGTGCGCGTCGTCGATGGGCAGCTGCAGAGGCTCGATCTTTGGGGTGGGGCGGAATCGCTGCAGTTTCTGCTGCGACAGGCGTTTCGGATCGCACCATTCGTCGAGGTATTCTCGAACTCGATGACCCCAATGCGGCACCCTCCGATAGACAAAGGCAGCCAGGGGCCGGTCGGAAGTCTCGTGAAATCGAGCAGCCTAATCTCAAGAAGGCTCTAGACCAACTTGTCTCATCAGGTACACGAGGTGATCCGATGTCACCACTACGATGGACATGTAAAAGCACAAAGACTCTTTCGATTGAATTGCAACGGCAAGGATTCCGCGTGAGCAGTGTCAAGGTTGGCCAGCTACTGAAGGAAGCTGGTTACAGCCTTCAGGCGAATCGCAAGACCATCGAAGGCAATCAACACCCAGATCGCAATGCTCAGTTTGAATTTATCTCAAAGCGCATCGTGGCCCTTCAGAAGAACAATCAGCCAACGATTTCGGTTGATACGAAAAAGAAAGAAGTCCTCGGGAACCTAAAAAACGCTGGAAAAACCTACCGACGCCAGAAAGATCCCATCAAGGTCGAGACGCACGACTTTCCAAAAAAGGAATTGGGTAAGGCGGTTCCTTATGGTGTCTATGACATTGGACGAAACGAAGCAGGCGTGACGATTGGCATAAGCAGTGATACAGCAGAGTTTGCAGTATCGGCTATTAGTAGATGGTGGAAGCGTCTGGGCTCGAAAAGCTATCCGACGGCCAAACGCGTGCTGATCACAGCCGATAGTGGTGGGAGCAATAGCCCGCGCACACGACTTTGGCGAACCGAGTTGCAAAAATTGGCCAACGCCACGGGCCTTATCATCGAGCTGTGCCACTATCCGCCAGGCACAAGTAAGTGGAACAAAATTGAACACAAACTGTTCTGTCACATTACCCGAAATTGGCAAGGAGTACCGCTCGAAACACTAGAGGTGATTGTAAGCCTGATCGGTAACACACGCACGACTAGCGGCCTAGAGGTACACGCATGGATAGATGGGAAAAATTACGAGAAGGCTCGAAAGGTTACCAATGAAGAACTCGCTGAAGTTACAATTGTACGCAATAAGTTTCACGGCGAATGGAATTACGAAATCCGTCCCGCGAAATAAACAAAAGCGGACACTTATTGTTTAGCGACGGCTAAGCATATTGCAAATGGCCGCTCGGGCAGTTGAAACCCGATCCTCTGGAGAACTGACGCATGACCCTCAACACGAGAATTCCAATCGTCGCGATGTCTAACGATTCTCTATCACTTGGCGTTTCGCGAGATCGTAGGATTGTCCGTCCTCAAGAGCGACGAAGTCGGGACGGTCGGGGTAGACCGGTTGAGTGCGATCATAGAAATGCACTTTGCCCCGCCCCGAGACTTGGGCAATCGATCCCTTGACCGTGATTGCAGTCGCTTCGTCGAGTCCGATCCCAAGCAATTGCGGATAGCGATTGACCAACTGAGTCATATCCGGTTGCCGTCCGCGTTGTGTGAAGTGTTGGTCGATCGCAACGCCGCTAATAAAGCCCAATCCGCCTCGCTCGTAGCCCGGTGCCATGATCTTGAAGTTCTCGATAGGAGTCGCGCGCGCCAAGTATCTGGCTTGAATCGAAGCGCCCGCCGACGAACCGCCAATCACGCCACCTTTTCGCACGACGTCTTTCATCATTTGGTGAGCCAAAGTGCCATAATAGGAATCCGCTAAGTTCCATTGACGGCCACCACCGAACCATATTCCAGTGGCGTCTTTGAGTGGGGCCAGGAACGCTTCATCGCTGTTGGCTCGCACGCGATCCTTAGTATGAAGGAATGAAGCGTTCGTAACTCCCATGCTCTTCCAACTCGCAACCATGCCTTGCTCGGGAGATACCTCGTCCTCTTCTTCGCAGGGAACATAAACGAGCTTGGCATTCTCTAGGCCACCCGCTGCTTCGACGAATTGACCCATGAGTCCTTTCGGCATTCCCCCACCACCGACAATGATGAGTGTTCCATTGTCGACGATTGGAGTTTCTGGTTTTTCAGGCGGAAACGGTTCAAGCGTTCGGTCGATCGCATCGCGCCGCCATTCGGTAAGATCGACGAGCGACTTTTCTGGTTGCCGACGAGACGATGCGTCATTCGAGATCGTTTGCACTCGTACCGGTTGATGCTCGTTTGCGGTCAGCATAAATGTAGCTTGGCCGTCCCCCAGGACCCGAACTTTGCGACCACGAAACAAAATCGCCGTGTTCTTCTCAAGCCCGATACCCACGCAGCGCGGATGGGAGGCGAGCACACTCAGCATTTGCTGCTTGTACGGCGCAGAGATTGCAAATCCAGTCTCAAGCGCGCAATCGGGTATGAGATTCATGCCAGTTGCAATGACTGGATCTTGGTTGATGATTGAGGCGACGAAGACTTTCGAAAGGATTTTTGCTTGCGGTCCGAAGACAAGCAGTGTCTTGCCCTTTTCGATGTGACCTCGAAACCAACTTTCTAGTTGCTTAAGTTGCTGCAACGGTATTTCGTCTGCCGTTCGCACATCATGCCAAGCGATGACATCCGCTCCGTGGCTAGCGTCGTATTGGAAATCAGGAGTCAGTTCGCAACTCTTGACTTCGTTAAAGATCGGTTCATAGGTGGCGGCAATCTCGTTTGCAACCGCTTGGTTCGTTGCAACCGCTTGGTTCGTGAACACAACCAGGGACTGTTTTTGCGTATCACCCAGGGTTTTCAATAGCTCAGGCGAAACGTTCGCAGTTTCACCAACGAGAATAGTTCCCTTTAGTTTCAAGTCGACGGGCCAAGAATCGAATCGTTCGTCAAAAACCTGAGCTCGCGCGATCTCTGGAGTGACAATGGCTGCTAGACAGGTCAAGCACAGGGCACATAGGGATGTAAATCTTGGCTCTCGCCAAGGTAGCGGCTGATTGTTTAAAGTCATTTTGTTTCGTATTAGGATGGTTATCGTTATCTACGACGGACTTCCAAGTCCGTCAATGGTGAATTCGACGGACTAGGAAGTCCGTCTTACCATTAAAGCAACAAGCCGGTGAGCGAGGGATTGCAGTCGGCTCCTCGCTTACGCGTCGGGTTACCAAACTGCCGCCAAAAAGTGGTCCATCCAAAAATTCACAGCCTATCCGCGAAGCGCTGCTCGGCAACGTTTACCATGTTAACTGGACCACAATCGTTCCATCAGTGGTGTTATACAAAGACAGCCGACAAAAGTAGCAGGCACGCTCCGCCGTGCCGTTCGCAGTCATGCTTTTGCCAGGATTCTAGGTGGACGGCACATGGAATGTGCCTACTACTTTGTGGACGGCACATGGAATGTGCCTACTACTTTGAATTTTGTAGGCTGTGTCTATACTTCACCTGCTTCCATTTATGGAATTTTAAACTTCCTCGACATTTCGCGATTTCATGATCGTTCAAGATGCTACCGCTGCAAGTCCGACGCCCTTGAAAGCGGATCGACTAGTCTCATTGGACCAGTTCCGTGGGTATACCGTGGTCGGCATGTTGCTCGTGAACTACTTTGGGGGCTACAAAGTCTGCCCTCAAGTTCTCAAACACACGCATGACTACTGTAGCTATGCAGACACGATTATGCCACAGTTTTTATTCGCGGTCGGTTTTGCTATGCGGTTCACCTTTGGCAGACGCATGCAGTCCCATGGGGGTTCCGCAGCTTACTTGAGAATGATTCGGCGTCTCCTAGGATTAGTGCTCGTTTCTCTCGTCGTATACAACGTTGGCCAACGGGCTCCGACATGGGAAAAGCTTGTCGAAATGGGCATTTGGCAAGTGTTGTACGAACCACTTAAGCGAGATTGGTTTCAAACGCTAATGCACATCGCCGTCACTTCGTTGTGGATCTTGCCCGTGGTTCATTGCAAACCATCGATTCGAATCCTATGGATGTTCGGCTCCGCATTGGGGCATGTTGGCTTGTCCTATTGGTTCAATTTCGTTTGGCTCAATACGGCCCCCAATGGCATAGACGGAGGACCATTTGGTTTCTTGACCTGGTCGATTCCCGCAATCGTGGGGACGTTGGCGTGCGACGTGTTTGTTCAGCCAAAAAGTCAATTGCGGCTCGGGTCCGCTGCGCTTCGAATGGTCCTCGTTGCGTCCTTGATGTTGATGGGTTTTGGCTATTTCATCTCATGTGGCACTCGACTCTACGATGTCCCAACCCAATCTGTCGAAAGCCTCAAAAACGAGAAGTTCGCACCGGATCCGGTTTGGCCTTCCCAGGAACGTATCAAGGCGAAACTCTCCGATGCGAACTTGTCGGCTTGGCTGGCAGAGCCCCCCTTTGTCAAACCACCTGACAAAGAATTGAGGAAGTGGAACTACTGGATGATGAGTCAACGCAGTGGAACGCTCGCCTATCTGGTCTTTTCGGCAGGTTTTTCGCTAGCCGTGTTCTTGATTTTCTTTATTGCATGCGACTTGTTCGAACTCCAACTGGCCTTCTTCAAGACATTTGGGACCAACGCATTGGTTGCTTACGTACTTCACGGTATGGTGAGCGATGCGGTTCAGCCGTTCTTTCCCAAGGATTCGCCTGCATGGTACGCTTTAAGCGGTTTGGCGATTTTCTTTTGGATCACTTGGATCTTCGTTAGGTACCTTGAGAAGCAAGGTATCTACTTGCGAGTCTAGCGAGTCTCGAGATTGCTCCCTCGCTCACGCGTCGGGTTACCAAAGCGTGGCACGAGCGCGCTCGTGAATCCATGGGCGGGACGCCCATGCCACTTTCGAATCACTATTTTGAACAAGACCCCTGATCGAGTAAGATAGTGGGGTATTGCTTGTCCGATCCTCCGTCGCACAAGTCCTGCCCCCGACACCAAGGGAAAATATTCCATGCTGCGAATTGCAGTCTTGACCTACCTCATTGCCACGGTTGGATTTCTATCCACGAACTTGCTAGTGGTCCACGCAGACGAACCTGCAACATCCGCTAACGGAAGTATTGATTTTGTCAGCCAAGTCTTGCCGCTTTTCGAAAAGCACTGTTGGTCTTGCCATGGAAAGGACAAGCAGGAATCGGGCTTACGACTTGACCAGCGCGACAAGGCCATGTTGGGCGGGGATTCCGGTAAGTCAATAACACCAAACAAAAGTGGTCAGAGCAAACTCATCGATTACGTTGCCGGAACGGATCCCGAACATGTGATGCCTCCCGAGGGTAAACGGCTTTCTGCGGAAGAGATTGGCGTCCTTCGGGCGTGGATCGATGGCGGAGCCGTTTGGCCTGATTCGCATGCCCAACCAGCGGACAAAAACAATCATTGGGCGTACCAACCCCTCCGTGTCGATGCTCCGCCCACTGTCCAACTCAAAGATTGGCCCATCAATCCGATCGATCAATTCGTTCTTGCCAAACTCGAAGAACGCGGCCTTAAGCCTTCCAACGAGGCAAATCGTACCACCTTGATCCGCCGGCTCAGTTTGGATTTGCTCGGCTTGTTACCATCGATCGACGAGGTGGATGCGTTCGTTTCCAATACACGTTCGAATGCCTACGAAGAGTTGGTGGATCGAATGCTAGACTCGCCGCATTTTGGCGAGAGATGGGGCCGTCATTGGCTCGACATGGCTCGCTACGCGGATTCCGATGGTTACGAAAAAGATAACCCTCGGCCCGATGCATATCGATGGCGAGATTGGGTGATCGATTCGATCAATGAGGATATGCCATTCGACCAATTCACGATCGAACAATTGGCCGGGGACTTACTGCCCGACGCCACCGACATGCAACGGCTGGCAACCGCTTTTCATCGGCAAACGTTAACCAACACGGAGGGGGGCACCGATCAAGAACAGTTTCGCGTCGAGGCGTGTTTTGATCGCACGGAAACAACGGGAGCGGTTTGGCTTGGTTTGACGGTTGGATGTGCACGCTGCCATTCGCACAAATACGATGCGATCAGTCAGCGTGAATACTATCAGCTTTTTGCGTTCTTTAATAACGGCGATGAGCAAACGCATGTCGTTCCGAAATCTGCCGAAGACATTGAGGCTTACGCAGTCGCAAAGGTCGATTACGATCGATTGGTGGCATCCGCCATGGCCAATTTGAAGCTTGAGCAAAGCAAGCTCGGTCCGAACTTCGTCGCTTGGGAATCGGACGCGAAAGAGTTGCTCAAGCAGGCATCCGAGCATCCATTCCAGCGCGATCTCTTGCTTGATCCAAAAGTGAGCAACGATGGCGGAGTCACATTCACGAATCAAAAGGATGGTTCGTTCTTGGCGTCCGGGAATAGCCCGGAGCAAGCGACCTATACCGTCGTTGGGAAAACTTCGGGAGCATCTTTTGACACACTCCGACTGGATGTCCTCGCGGATAAATCGTTACCAGCCAAGGGACCAGGCCGCGTAAAGCACGGCAACTTGGTTCTGTCCGAAATCGTATTGGAAGTTTCCGAGACGGAGGATTTTGCGAGCGCTCGCAAACTTGCATTCGATTCTGCGAAAGCGGACCATGAGCAAGCCGACAAACCTTGGCTCGCTAAAAATGCCGTCGATAACGATATCCAAACGGGATGGGCGATCGGCCCTGCGTACGGAAAAGACCATTGGGCCGAGTTTCACTTGACTGAGCCCGTGCTGGATTCCAAACCCCTTTATGTTCGTATTCGGCTGGTTCAGGCGTATGGAAAGCAACATACGATCGGCCGGTTTAAACTGTCGCTGCAATCGGGCA
>Ga0194045_1000119_pt1 | contig 23587 bp, 20 predicted proteins | sample JunL6211m_MetaG_FD_161686 | JGI IMG/M metagenome (GOLD analysis project Ga0194045, IMG submission 161686) | Anoxic zone freshwater microbial communities from boreal shield lake in IISD Experimental Lakes Area, Ontario, Canada - Jun2016-L626-11m | ecosystem: Environmental > Aquatic > Freshwater >...
GCCCTAACATCGAGCCAAAAAATGTTAGGCAGATCCCTGCAAGGCCTATGTACGAGGGCACTACTATCCATTTCAGTTTTACTATATAGTGCACTAAACCTTCGTATGCTTTTTCCACTCGTTCAAACAAACTGAGTTTATCGGTTTTGTGCTCGTGGTGGTTTTCCTTCAATAACCAAACTGCCATGACTGGAACAAAGGTACTGGAAAGGAGGTAGGACGAAATCATTGCAAAACCAACTGCGAGGGCCAGTGGCATGAACAACGCTTTTAATGGATCATCCATGATGAAAGCTGGAATGAAAACCGAAAGAATACAAAAGAGAGCAAGTAAACGGGCAACCGCAGTGATATCATTACCTCGCCTGACCGCCCGGGCCAGCGATATCTTGCCTCGCATTTGAGCATGAATGTTTTCAATTTCTACCGTTGCTTCATCAACAAGAATACCGATTGCAAGTGCCAATCCGCCCAGCGACATGATGTTGATGCTGTTGCCTGTAATGTATAATCCAAATAGCGAACCCATGAGTGCGAGTGGAATATTGCACACCACCACGATCACGCTGCGAATATCTCCGAGAAACAGCAGGATCATTAATCCGGTAAGGCCCGCACCAATCAAACCTTCAGTTCCCACACTTTTTATCGCAGTCACCACAGTCGGCGATTCATCAAACTCAAAACTGATTTTAACATCCTCAGGTAACACTGACCTAAAGAATGGCATCGCATCAGCAATATTCTTTACCACAGTAAGAGTCGAAGCAGTGTCCTTCTTGATGATTGGCAGATAGACGGATTTCTTCCCATCTACCAGCGCATAACCGTAATTTACATCGGTGGCATCTGTAATGGTTGCAACATCCCTGATGTAAACATTCATCCCCATTCTAAGTGGGATATCACCTAAATCTTGGATATCGGTAACCAAAGCGTTGGTAGGCACCAAAGGCATTTGGTCGCGGATATAAATATTGCCCGCAGGAATGACCACATTCCCATTCATGATTGCTTTCACCACATCTTGTGGCGAAAGGTTATAAGTTCTCAGCTTATCTGGATTGGCATTCACGAGAATGGATCGGGCATTTGGGCCGAAGGGTGGCGTACCGATGGTTCCGGGTACATTTTTTTGTACAAGGGGCCTGATGAAATTCTGAGCCAAGTCACCCACCATGCCAAGAGGTGTCTTCTCGCTTTTTAGTACGAGATATCCAACCGGCACGCACCCCGCATCCATACGCATGATCAAAGGGGGGAGAGTTCCAATGGGCATTTGCGACATTGCACGAAAGGACATCGCAGAGACTTGGGCCATTGCAAGGCCCATATCGGTTCCCGGAAAAAACGAAAGCTTCACCAGTGCACATTGCTGGATAGAATGGGATTCAATCGCAGAAACACCATCTACATACTGAAAGTAGAGTTCAAATTGATTGACGATCAACCCTTCCATTTGGTAGGGGCTCATACCGCCATATTGCAAGTAGACATAAATTCTGGGGAGATTAAGAGGGGGGAAGATATCCACTCGCATTTTGGTGAGGGCTAGGGAGCCTCCACCGATAAGCGCCACGACGATCATCATCATCGTTATCGGATGACGCAAAGCAAATACAATTGGATTCATCTAGCATACTCTAAAAGTTTTATAGAATTTATTGGAAGAATATTATGCTTAGTATAACGAGTAAAGTGCTGAATTGTACTTGTTAAATTAATATTTTTAATGAGGCTCGAGTTTAATTTATCCATTACCCTAATAATTGGAACAAATTTAGGGATTATGCAGAAAAGGGTTGTTCCTTGCCCTTAGTATGGGGTTTAGTTATCGCTACGGGGGCCTTCGCAACTTCCTTTCCTTTTCACAATTGGGAGGATTGATTCATGAGCATGAACAAACCAACAAAAAAATGGAGCACGAAGGATATCGATAAGATGCTGGCTTTGCTCCCAATCATAGAGGCTGAAGGTTTCAAAGCAGCGACCTGGCCTAAGAGGGAACCGGTTGAAGTGAAGGGGGAACTCATTCAACATGTACCCTATCCGGAGTATCATCCGGTGGTTGATCAATTCTTGGGTTTTTGTTACGAGACAAGTTGCTTTATCGAGCCCTATGAAGTGCTGCCTGAAGATCCTACGGGAACCCAACCAGATACAATCACCTTTAATGTGTTGCAAAATGCGAGCGATATGTCCCATGCAACTGTGGACCAGATCAGGCGCTATTTTGTCCTATGCGCCCGTTTCGAGCGTTTCTGCGATGGGGCCATTGAAGGACACATTGAAAACGGATTTATACCTGCTGCATTACGCCAATTGCGCCGACTTCGGGAATCCATGTGATTCTATTCCTTTCTAAAGTCCCTAGATAAATAAAACAATAAAGATGTCATTAATATAGTAATAGGCTATAGGTTTGTTAGGCTGGTAATGTGCATCCGTCTTCGCCCTAACGAGGCGGGATGAGATAGCCTAGGGCAACGCCCTAGGAATGGGGACCCAAAATTATTATCAGTCCTGAAAGGGTGGAATCCTATGCCCCAATCTCTCGCCCAAATCCTTGTTCATCTGGTTTTTTCCACGAAAAATCGTGGGCATTTACTAACAGATGATATCCGGGATGAACTACACGCATATATCGGTGGTATCGTCGAAAATAAAAAAGGAACCTTGCTTAAGGCCGGCTCTGTTGCCGATCACATCCACTTGCTCATTGCTCATCCGCGGACCTGTGGCCCATCAGAGTTGGTTCAAGAAATCAAGATGGGCTCATCGAAATGGCTGAAGGTTAAATCGGTGCGCAATACGGATTTCCGTTGGCAAAGTGGTTACGGGATTTTTTCCATTAGTCCGAACCACCGTGCTTCATTGGAGCAATACATTGGTAATCAGGAAGAGCATCATCGTAAGGTTACTTTTCAGGATGAGTACCGGCGCCTATTAAATAAATATGGCATCCATTTTGATGAACGCTATGTTTGGGATTGAAAGTCATTTCGCCCTTTCAGGGCTCGGTATTATATGGTGCTATTTACCCAGGGCGTTGCCCTGGGAATGGGGCCCCAAAAATAATATCAGCCCTGAAAGGGCGGAATCCCCGCACCCTTTCATGGCCAAGACATTTGGTGATGTCGAATACCCATGTGGAAACCCATTAACCCGATACGCTTGCGTCGAAATCTAGGTCGTGGCCTTGGAAGAAACCTCCGCATATTCTGTTGTGTACGAAATCAACTTTGTTAGGATAGCAACTGTAAACTGCCCGCCTGATCTTTCCCGCCCTGCTGTTACAAGGATTTAACCATCATGGCAATTCAACCCCGGCGAACTTTTTTGAAACAAAATCTTGCACTGGGAACAGGCGCCCTGCTTACAGCAAATGCCAAAGCCGCGGCCAATGTAATCAAGGTTGGTTTTATCGGTCCAGGTGGTATGGGAACCAATCATCTTAAATTGTTGGTGCAGCGCAAGGATGTAAGTATTGATTATATTTGTGAGCCTGATGCGGCACGGCTGGCTAATGCAATCAAACTTGTCCAAGATGCAAAAGGGAAAGAACCCAAGGGTGTCAAGGATATGCGTCAGGTGCTGGATGATAAATCGATTGATGCAGTTTGGATTGCAACCCCCGATCACTGGCATGGCCCTGCAACAATTCTTGCGTGTGATGCGGGCAAGCATGTGTATGTCGAAAAGCCCTGCAGCCATAATATCCGTGAAGGTAAGTTGATGATTGAGGCGGCCCGAAGGAATAAAAAAATCGTGCAGGTAGGCACACAGTCGCGCAGTACCGCCCATGTTCAGGAAGCAATGAAGAAAATCAGTGAAGGTGCGATAGGCGAAGTCTTGGTCTCAAAAGCCTGGAACAGCCAACTGCGTAGAGATACCGGTAAACAAAAAGTCTCCAACCCTCCTGATAATCTCGATTATGATCTTTGGATCGGACCCGCTCCACTGCGACCCTTTCAATCCAACCTGTTGCCAGGTATTTGGCGCTGGTGGTTTGATTTTGGCACAGGCGATGCAGGCAACGATGGGGTTCATGAAATTGATATCGCTCGCTGGGGCCTTGGTGTTAACACCCACCCTTCCACCATTGCTGCATTAGGGGGCAAAAGTTTCTTCAATGATGACCAACAATTCCCTGACACCATGTATTGTGCGTTTGAATATCCAAGTGCCTCTAAGGGTGGCAAGGCTAAGCAGTTGATTTATGAGCATCGGATCTGGTCGCCTTACATTCAGGAAGGTTTTGAAAACGGTAATGCTTTTTATGGCACCAAGGGAATGATCATCCTTGGTAAGAGCGCAGGCTGGCAACTCTTTGGCCCTAGAAACAAACTTATCGATTCGGGCAAGGGTTCTCCTGATGTTGCTGCACACCACCAAAATTTCATTGATTGCATTCACTCGGGTAAACTTCCCAATGGCGACATAGCAGAGGGGCACCTTAGTGCCTCGCTTGCCCACCTTGCAAATATCGCCTGCAGGTTAAACAAAAGCTTTTCGTTCGATCCTGTGATGGAAAAAGTCACAGATCTACCTCAGGCAGATAAGTTGGTTCGTAGAACTTATCGTGAAGGCGGCCATTGGGCGATTCCCAAGGGCGTTTAATTCTTAAACAAGGAATATCTTGAAACATTATCTTCTTACTTTTGTAGCTTCTCTTTTAGTTGCTTCATTTTCCCCTGCAGAAGAAGCAATCAAACTTCCTGCAAAAGAAAAGTTCCACCTGTTTCTATTGGTTGGGCAATCGAACATGGCAGGCAGGGGAGTGGTTGATGCACAAGATAAAACACCTGATCCCAGAATTCTGATGTTGAATAAAGCAGGAGAATGGGCAAGTGCTGTTGACCCATTGCACTTTGATAAACCTGCTGCTGGAACTGGGCTTGGAAAAACATTTGCTCTACGAATTGCAGATGCGAACCCCGGCATCACCATCGGCTTGATTCCATGCGCCGTGGGTGGTTCGCCAATTGATAGCTGGAAACCGGGCGAGTTTTATGCGCCAACAAAAAGCCATCCGTGTGATGATTCAAGCAAACGATCCAAAATCGCCTTGAAATCAGGAGTGTTGAAAGGCATTCTTTGGCATCAGGGGGAATCCGATTCTAAGGAACCTCTTGCAAGTGCATATGAAGAAAAGTTGCATGACTTGGTGAAAAGATTCCGTAAAGAATCAGAGGCACCTGAGGTTCCGTTTATTGTTGGTCAGATGGGGCAGTTTGCTGAATTGCCTTGGGATGCTGCGCATAAAAAGGTGGATCAAGCCCACCAAGATATTGTTAAAAAAATACCCTTCACTGCTTATGTGAGTGCTGATGGCCTTAAGCACAAGGGCGATAAAGTTCACTTTGATGCAGCGTCTTATCGTGAATTAGGCAAGCGCTATGCAACAGCTTATTTAAAACTAATGGAATCCAAAAAACCCTAAACCGGGAATTCAACAGGAGTTTGATTGTTATGAAAAAGAAATTGTCTTCGCTGATGGTGTTGCTGTTATTGCCAATGGGAATGCTGTTGGCTGCAGATCCGATGCCGCCCAAAGGCTTTCGTTCCATTTTCAATGGCAAAGACCTAACTGGCTGGTATGGCTGGAACCCGCATTCCTCGACCAAACTTAAAGATGAAAAGCTGGAAGCTAATCTTAAGAAACAGAAGGAAGAGTTTTCTAAGACTTGGAAGGTAGAGGATGGCGAATTGGTGAACGGGGGCGATGGGCCTTACGCAACTTCCACAGAGGAATTTGGTGACATCGAATTGCTGATTGAATACAAGACGGTGCCCAAAGCGGATAGCGGGATATATCTGCGGGGTACTCCCCAAGTTCAGATTTGGGATATCAATCAGCCTAGCTTGGAAAAAGCTCCGGATCGTAATCCTAACAGGGGCTCGGGTGGGCTTTTCAACAATACCGCAAAATCCAAAGGCCGTGACCCGCTTGTGGTTGCTGATAAGCCTTTTGGTGAATGGAACTCCTTTCGCATCAAGCAGGTGGGGGCGCAAACATGGGTTTGGCTCAATGATAAATTAGTGGTGGATAACGCAACCATGGAAAACTTCTGGGATCGTAAGACGCCCTTGCCTGCAAAGGGCCCAATCATGTTGCAGACTCATGGCGGAGAGATTCGCTGGCGGAATATTTTTTTGCGCGATATCAATGCAGAAGAGGCTAAAAAGCTTTTGGGGAAGTAAGGTGTACCTATCGTTATTACAAATGTTAGCTATATAAATGCTTGGAAGAATTGGTTATTTAATGAAAGAAGCTCTTTCGATTTGTGAGTCTGTTTTAATAACAGGATTTTCTGGTTTTTGCGGATATCCAACTTGCGTGATCTCGCTTTCTCTTTGTGCTATTTCCCACTCTGCTACCGTATGGCCCGCCAAAACCCCACCAACGCTGATTGCAGGCCTTAGATAGAAAGGCCCAAAAAACATTCCCACAATGGACGAACCATTAAGCATGGAGGGGTACATTTTTCGATAGGTTGCTTTTTCCAACTCCCAGTCTTGTTTTGATTTCGCATAAGCGAGCATCTCATTCGTTTTTTGCTTCTGTGCCCAAATGGCTATGAACGGAAGCTTTGAACCTAGAGCATACAAACCCGGATAATTTTGTTTTTGAATTATTTTTGCGTGAGACAATTCAGCCAATATTTCGATGGGGTTATTCGAATTAATATGAAGGGTGTTGGTGTATGGATCAAAATAACTCTTTCCCCAAACGCTGGGTTTTATGATCAAGTAACTAAGCCAATTGGCAGAACCTAAAGAATATTTAAGTAGAGGGTTAATGGCTGCATTTGCTTGTAATCTGTTCCAATCCTCTTTGGGGGTTTCTGTTTGAAACTCGATATCTAAAGATGCAAGATGATTATCTTCAAAATAATCATTCATTATTTTAAGAGTTGAGGGAGATAAGGGCTCTATTGCTTTGTTCCACGGGAACGAATCCCTAACGCGTTGAACCATCGTTTTCTTTACTGGAATTTCTTCCCCATTTAAAAGCTCTGCACTTAATAATTTAGGGGTGGGGGAATTTACTTCATTGCGTGTGATCTCTCTAGTTCTCATTGAAGAGCAACCAGCTAAAGCCATCATAATTAATATTAGTATCAAGCGCATTTCATCAACCTTAAGTAAGCGGTTACCCATAATCTTTATCCTTTAAAAAGCAAGTGCTTTAGCGGTGAGAAGTTGGGTTAACTGGCAAAGGCCGGAAGGGGCATTTTAAATTGGGTAACTGTTTGTCCTTAGAATTAACTTCGTGAAGAAGGTGTATTCAGCCAATTTGTTAGTGGCCTTAATAGTCACATAATTTTTGAACCTGATTGACATATGGCCATTTTTATTAGATACTTTAGTAATTCCTTTTATCATCGATTCTTTACAAGAGTTTCGCAATGAAAACACCCCTTAAGCATAAAGCGTTTACCCTTATAGAGCTTTTGGTTGTTATTGCAATCATTGCGATTCTAATAGGCTTGCTGTTGCCTGCGGTGCAAAAAGTTCGTGAAGCTGCAGCGCGGATGAGTTGTACCAACAAGCAAAAGCAAATAGCTCTGGCACTTCATAACTATCATGGAACTTTTGGCGTGTTTCCCATGGGGCAGCCGCAAGGGTATGCCACAGGCGCTGGTGGTGGTGTGCTGAAAGATAATGATCGTTCCAATTGGGCAGGGACTATTTTGCCTTACCTTGAACAGACTGCAATCGGTTCGCAACTTGACTCGTTGTTGGGCGCAGGTGGAAACACTTACACCGCTTTATTTTCAACCAATGTGATGTCCATATTCATGTGTTCTTCAGATCCTGCCAGCCCAAAGATTGCAGCTACCGCGGGTAATCCACAAGGGTTTCACATTAACTTTATCACCTGTCATGGGAGTGGTTATGCCACCCTTGCTGCAGACCCCAGAGGCCTTAATTTAGATGGGGTTTTTTACGGGCTATCAAAAGTCCGCCTAACTGACATTACAGATGGTACTTCCAATACTGTAATGGTTAGTGAATTGATTCAGGGAAGTGATTCAATTGCTGGTGGGCACGATGTGCGAGGCCGAATGTGGAATACTGTTCATGCGGGAACAACCTTTTCAACGATCTTTCCACCAAACTCGACGGTTGGTGATAATACGCAAGGTTATTGTGGCGCAGTACCACGTGCGCCCTGTGGCGCTCAAAGTGCGCTTAATGCTTTTTCATTAGCTCGCAGTTATCATACAGGCGGGGTAAACATGGCACGGGCCGATGCCAGCGTTCGATTTATTACGAACTCTATAAGCCCTGCAATTTGGCTGGCAATGGGCTCGCGCAATGGCGGCGAAGTTATCAATGAACCATAATTTAGGAACCTGTGCATGAAACTCTTAGGTGTTGGTTGTTCTTTGTTGTTATTGATTTCTCTAGGGTGCAATAGTGCAGAAACCCCAGCGGAAGTTTCCGGAACTGTATTATTGGGATCCGAGCCCCTTGCACAGGGTGAAATTATTTTTGAAGCTTTGGATAACAGCAAAGCTCCCGGTGCGGGGCCAATCAAAGATGGTAGATACACCATCCAAGTTTTACCCGGATCCAAGAAAGTTAAAATTCAAGCCTCCAAGCCTGGTACGAAAATTGACCCTGTGATGAAATCAGCTATGCCTGAAAGCATTTTGGGACCCGAGTTCAACGATAAAACCACCCTTAAAGCTGAAATCAAACCCGGTAAAAATGATAAGGTCGATTTTCAAGTAAAGCAAATGGGTGAGAAGTAAGCCCCTCATTAAATCATTGCTTTTTTGCTGGACTTCCCCATTCATACCCTTTACAAACAAAGAGTAAATATCACTTTTACCTTTTCGGAGATTTCCATGAATTCCTACCTGATGAAAACCTTGGCACTCGGCTTATTCCTGATTGCCTGTACCTTTTCCAATGCTGCTAGCTTTGAACAAGGTAAACCAAAGATTCAATCCATTGATGTGATTTCTTTCCAGCCTGAAGGCATTTTGCTGATAGGCGATGGCAAAGCTGGACAGGTTGTATTAATCGATACCAAGGATCGTGAGCCACAAAAATGGACCGCTTCGGTAGATGATCTCAAGGGTAAAATTGCAGAACGCCTAGGAGTTGCAGCTAAAGAAATTGAACTGATTCACTTTGCAGTAAACCCCATTTCAGGGAAAGCTTATCTTGCAATCCGCAAGCAAGACACCAAGAGTCAGCACCTGATCACCGTGGATGGCCAGGGTAAAATTTCCGAATTCTCGCTCGATAATGTTGCTTTCAAAAGTGTTGCATTGCCTAAAGGTTCGGGTGGTGCGATTTCTAAAATCACTGATCTGGCTTGGATGAGCGATCGCCTTCTCGTGAGTGGTGTTGCTGCAGATGAATTTGCTTGCAAGCTTTATAGTGTTCAGCAACCTCTCGAAAAACAATCTGAAGTGATTCTTACCAGCGCTGAAACTTTTCATGTGGCTCATGGCAAATGGGAAACCAAAGCCCCTATGACCGTCCTCATGCCCTTTGAAGAAAATGGCAAGAAGTATCTTGTTGGCGCCTTCTCTTGCACCCCGCTTGTGAAATACCCACTCGAAGCGTTCACCGAAAATGCCAAGGTTAAGGGCCAGAGTATTGTAGAACTTGGATCGGGCAACAAACCCATCCATATGTTCACCTATCAAAAAGATGGTAAGAGCTATGTGCTCATCAACACCTTCCGCTTTCATCATCAGAAAAAACCTTTTGGCCCTAGCCCTTATTGGACTGCTAGAATTGAAACCGGTGTGATCAGTGAAAACGCCAATATCAATGAAAAGGCCCTTAAGAGATTGGATAGCAAGGGAGAACCAGGTACTGAAAAGATCAAGTTGATTCCTGAGTTTCATGGCGTATCGCACATGGATAAACTTGATGCTGCCCATGCGCTTGTAATTTCCGAAGATGATAAAGGTGCCCTTACCCTCAAGGCCTTAACCCTTCCCTAGGATTGATTATTTAAAATGATGATCACCATGATGGCGGCATTGCTGATAGCGGTGCCGCCTCTTTTTCAACCACTGGAGAATTCCCCGGGTGTCGAAGTTCGACTTCCTTTGGATGCATCATCGCCTTTGAAGAAAAAAGTAGGCCCTGTTTCTAATGATGATGGAGAGAGCGTTTTTGTTGTTGGGTTGTTCAAGGATGAGACGGGTAAAATCGGCGCACCTTTGTTTGGTAAGTACTTAGTTCGAGATGGAGAGTTGGTGTTTATACCGAGCCAGCCATTTTCTCTGGGGAAGACTTACAAAGCTATTCGCACCGATACCAAGGATAAAGAGGTTTCACAATTTAAGGTGCCAGCCTTAAAGGCTCAGGATGCGGTAAGAGTGGTGAAGGTTTACCCCACCACGGATCGGGTGCCTGCAAATCTGTTGAAATTCACGATAGTTTTTTCTGGGCCGATGAGGCAGAGCAAAACGATTTTTGATGCCATTGAGTTGGTTGGCCCTGAAGGGAAATCGGTGGATGATCCATGGAGGCGCACCGAGCTTTGGAATGATAACGACACTCGCCTGACGCTTTGGTTTCATCCAGGTCGGGTGAAGCTGGGTGTTAACTTAAGAGAACAGTTGGGCCCACCCTTAGAGCCAGGTAAAACTTACACTCTTAAAATACCTAATGATTTATTAGATGCATCAGGAAACAAGCTGGCGCAGGGGTTCGAGAAAAAAATCATTGCAGGGGCAGAAGTTCGCACAAGGTTGGATGTCAACCAATGGAAAATAATCCCACCCATCATGCAACCAAAAGCTGCTCTTAACATTAACTTTCCTTATGTCATCGATCCCTATTTATTTGAAAGAGAAGTGATGGTTGTTGGGCCCACTGGGAAAACAATCCTTGGGAAAGCCTCGATGGGATTAGAAGAAAAAGTCTGGCAGTTTGTACCTGATGACGATTGGCAGTTGGGGGAATACACGATTCGTGTGGGTTCGGAAGTTGCAGACCTCGCAGGCAATACGATTTCACGACCTTTTGAAGTGAATTTAGAAACGCTCGAACCACTTGCTGGCGTACAAAAATTGAAGTTTATTGTTAAGTAGACAGTCTAACAAGCTGCTTTGAAAACCTCTAAAGCAAAGCAATCTTCCTGCTTTCTTGTCTTCCTTAGCGTTCTTGGCGTCTTAGCGGTGAGAATGCTTTTAAGAAAAGACCATTAACCGCAAAGAAGCAGAAGCATCCTTGCTGCTTTCTTGTCTTCCTTGGCGTCTTAGCGGTGAGAATGCTTTTAAATACTTTGATAAAGCACAGCAAGATGATGCCAGCCTGAAGAGCTGGGAATGAGTTCAGAAGCTTTTTGCAATTGTTCGAATGCGATCTTTTCCTGGCCCAATCTTAAATGTGCCAGCCCTCGATTGAAAAATGCAAACGGTTCTGTGCCTAGTTTATCCCAAGCTTGTAGTGCTTTTGCATGATCGCCCATGGCCCAATAGTTTGCACCCAATTCATTCTGAACTATATCAACGCTTAATTGGTCTTTAATGGTATTTAGTAGTGTTGATGCTTGGTCGTGCCTTCCAGCAAGCCTGCAGATACCTAGGCTTATGAGTTGTTTTTGCAGGTTCCCTTTAGACCATCCTTCGAGTTCGGGCAAAGGCAGCAGAGTTTGCCAGCCTGTTTCTTCACGAATGAAATTGGAAAGTTCGATGGGGTTTCTTACTGCTTGAGGGAAGTGCCCGCTGGCAAAAGGAATTCCGAAAAGCGCGGGCAGGCTAAAGAGCAGCGATTGCCAACCGGGGGGTGCGGATATATTCGCAATTGCTCCCTTGGTATTAGTAAGGGTAAGGAAAATACTATCTTTCCATGCGGGTATTGGATCTATTCCAACATCGGACAGGGTGCCATGCGGGATGGCTGTTTCTAAGTTTGAAGGCGCACCCAACCCTTGTTCAAAAAGATTGATTTGTTGCTTCAAATGCGATGCAAATAATTCTCCTAAAGCTTTGTTTGCCAATGGTTTGCTGTTGTTGTTCATGTTTTTAAAGTACTCAAAAGTTCCTAATGGTTACATCTTAAGAACGGCAGTAACCATATTACTTGCGATTTAACCTCGAAGCCCGGCTTGTTTTAACAATTTACTTGTACTTTGGTATGCCTCCAATACCCACTCATAAATCTTTTCAGGTTCGGGGGAATACTCCAATTCAATGCTGATTGCACCCGGAACATTCAACTTCTTGATTTCTTCCAGATATGGGGGAAAATCTACAACGCCTTTGCCCGGAGGAAGGTCGCCATGTACTTTACCATCGCAATCGCTGATATGAACATGGATGGCTTTGCCTTTGAGGTTTTTTAATTCAGAAGCGGGGGTATTGGAAAGGAGTAGGTGAGAAACATCGATGTTGGCCTGAACAGCGGGGTGATTGACTTGATCAAGAAAGCGAACCATGCTTTCTACATTATTAACGAGGGAAAGTTTGAAGGGTTCGAGTTCGATAGCAATTTGCAGGCCTAGGCCTTGGGCGTATTTGCCTAGTTCGCGGGTATTATGAACTGCGGTGTTCCATTGTTCTTGGGGTGGGATCACTTGTTTTTCCCAGATATATTCCCCGAGAACGAGCAAAAGGTTTTTTGCATCGAATTCGTAACACATATCTAGGTATTTATTGCAGCGATCCATGTGGAAGCGTTGCACACTTGGGTTAAAATCGATCAAACCTGTAGCAACGCAAGCCACGCTGATGATGGGCAGGCCGGCTTTTTCGCATTCGGTGCGTATGAGCCTGCGTTCTTTGGCATCGGTATCGAGTGGGTCTGCAAAAATATCGATGCAATCGAACCCGATTTCCTTGGTTTTTTGTATGCCGTAAGAGGTGGCTTTTCCTACCTGCGCCCATGCTGAGTTGATTAATCCAAGTTGCATGTAGATACCCTCTTAGGTAAGGAATGCGAAATAAAGTTAAGGATTAAACATAACATGAAGGGTTAAAAGAGGCTATGGGTTAAAAAGGATAATGGCTTTGCAAAAACTGGGGGTTATTGGTTATAAAAGAACACGGTAGAAGCTGAGTTAATCATGGAGATGTTGATTGTTTGAAATTGATGTACAGGCACTGCAGGCGTTTGCCTTTTTTTTCGGGATGTTTATTGCATCTGGATTGGGTGCGCCTATTCCTGAAGAGGTTGCGATTGTTTGCGCAGGATTATGGACAGCCCATCACCCCGAATTTGGTTTGGCACGCTGGTTGATGCTTCCCACCTGCATCTTTGCGGTGATTTTAAGTGATAGTATTTTATATACAGCTGGTCGGTTCTATGGGAAAAGGCTGTTTGATCTTCCTTGGATGTTGCGTTGGGTGCCCAAAGAAACGCAAGGGCGCATTCTCGATAACTTTGAAAAGTATGGTGTGAATATTCTTTTGTTTGGCAGGTTGGTACCCGGGGTGAGGATGCCTTTGTTTCTTACAGCGGGGTTGCTTAGGTTAAGTGTTACCAGATTTGTGATAGCAGATGGATTGGGAGCGGGGGTTGGTAATACCTTTTTTTTCCTGCTGGCTTTCTGGTTTGGAGAAAAGTTTCAGGAAGTATTGGAAAATGCAGAAGGGGCTTTAATGAAGTTGGGCCCCATCGTTATTTTGGTTGGGCTGATTGCACTTGCAGGTTATTTGCTTTATAGGTTCTTGCGTCATCCTGTTTCCGAGGGCGACCCAGAAGAAGTGCCCATCATCGGCCATCAGGTAGCAAGCCATATCCCACACACCGACAAAAAAACTTCAGTTGAAAATGTCTTGGTTCCACCGGAACAAGCCATTCCTCCTAACAAAATAGATAACCCAGCTTAGAACGAATCACTTTCCATTTGAAATACCGTTATTCGAAATACCATCGAGTCGAAGCCCTTTCAAATAGGCTTGATGTTCTTTTTCGAAATCCTGTAAGGGTTTGCCTGTGAGTTTTTCAAAGCAGCTGATGGGGTTTCCTCCATTTTTAAGCGCCTTGGCGTAATCATCGAGAACTTGCTTACCCAAAACTTTTTGTTTGAATGCCAGATTGAATGCCAGGGCCCAACTAGCAAAATACATGCGTTGAGATGTCTCTTTTTCAGAGGGATGATAAACAAGAAAAAGGGCGGGTTGCGAAGTGAGCAGATCTTTGATGGAAGGCAGCGTGTTTTGATTCAGCGCTAGTTTTACAGAGTCCAATCTGGTTTTGTCTGCATGTCCGATTCGAAGCTCACCTATTTCGAAAACTGCAGCTTCAAATATTTGTGCCAGTCCTTCATTTAGCCAAAGGGGTATTTCGCCTTCTCTGGGGTCGACAACAGCGCAGGAAAGATAAGCATGAAAAGCTTCATGGTAAAGCCTTTCGAAAAGTCTTTTGCGTTCCTTCTGGATCATTTCAAGATTACCATCATCTGCCTGTTTAATTTTCTTACGGCTATCGAGAAGAGAGGCGGTATGATCTGGCGGGATTTTATTTTTATAAAACAGCTTCAATTCGTTTTCTCGTTTTAGAAGATCCTGTAGTTCTTTAGAATGAGACAAACTTATTTCTTCCTGAGATGTGCTGAGCCTATCGAGGTCGCTGCCACAAATAATCTGGTTTTTGCTGAGGTCGAAGTAGGCTGGGTTTTTGATATTGATCGCACTATTTTTCAAAATGTCTTGGTATTCTTTAACAGAATTGGTGAGCAGAATAGTGGTGGGTTTGATATTCATTCTGCGGGGGGGCAGAGTTCTGGCATAGGCGGAATAAACCTGTTCGAGTTGGATTGCAGCAAGCTGTGCCATTTCTGGGCGGGAGTTGGTCACTAGGGTAAAATATTGAGAACTGTAGGAAAAGGCGTTGTCTTTTTTAGAAGCGGGCCAGATTGCTTTTTCTAGTTTCACATATTCGATCGGGTTTTTACCTGCGATGGATTTCGGATCGAGGGATCTCAGAGTGTTGGCAAGGCGTTCGCGTTCTTTGGCAAGGGAATCTAGCTTGGCTGCAAGCAGGATGCGTTCTGGTTCGGGCAGGCGGTCTATTTTCTGGATGCTTGATTTTTCGAAGTTTTCAGTGAAAACAAGGGTTGGCGAGCCAGGCTTTCTTACAATGCATTTAAAAACTGCTTGATTTGGAGATTCTGAGATTAATAACCCATAAAATGGTAGGCCGGTTTTTCGATGCAATACCTCAAATTTCCACTCATCTTCGCCCGCACCGGGCAAATAGGCGGAAAAACCTGTCAATATGAGCAATAAAATCAAATTCCGGCATATGGGGTGATTCATAATGTCCAAAGCTACCAGGGGGCTTAAAGTCGCTTAATCTTGATAATACCAACAATAATCTGCCTTGGGGTGCGGATAAATCAAAATCCGGGTGGACAAACATCAATTTCCTCCCTATTTTATTAGTTCATGAACAAGAGCCTTTAAAAAAGCTCGGCAATGATGCTCACCGGACTCCCGTTCGGGTAAGACAGTTGCTTATTTAGATGGAGAATTAGCAATGCCAATAGGATTACTTGGAACCAAAATCGGTATGACGCAAGTCTATAACGATGAAGGTAAAGTTTACCCAGTAACGGTTATCAAACTTGGGCCCTGCCCCGTGTTACAAGTGCGAGACTTGACACGCGATGGCTATGATGCAGTACAAATTGGATTTGAAGAAAAGCCACGTAGGAAGGCTACCAAAGCCGAGCGTGGTCATATTTCAAGCGAAATGGAATCAAACCGCAGGAAGAAAGCCCCCGCTGGAACTCAGTATCCACCTAAGGCAAACTGCGAGCCACAAAGGTATATCCGCGAATTCCGCCTTGAAAAGGCCAGTGAAGAACTTACCGTAGGCAAAGTGCTTACCGTGGATGAGATTTTCAAAGATATCAAGTATGTCGATGTGATTGGCACAACCAAAGGTCGTGGTTTTGCTGGTACAATGAAAAAAGACAACTATGCAGGTATGCCTGCAAGTCACGGTGCCAAGAAAGTGCATCGATCGATCGGTGGTACCGGTTCGATGGCAAGTAACCGAGGTAGCGGTCGTCCTAAAAAGGGTCGTCCTATGCCAGGTCGTTACGGTGCCGAGCGAGTAACGGTCCGTAATCTGACGGTAGTTAAGATTGATGTAGAAAATCATCTATTGTTGGTAGAGGGTGGAATCCCCGGTGCCAATGGTGGTTTGGTGATGGTTCGTGCGACCAATAAGATCAAGTAATAGGCTTGCCAGTTGACGCTGGGGGTTTATTACGATAGTTTTAAATTGCCTATTTAAGTGGCATGGAAGTGTGGCTTAGGGGAAACCTGAACCCGCTCCTGGATGGTCAGATAGCTCAGCCGGTAGAGCACAGCCCTGAAAAGGCTGGGGTCGTCGGTTCAATCCCGACTCTGACCACATTAAGAAAGCCTAGGTATCTCTTTAAGTAGAGAGCCTAGGCTTTTTTGATTATAATCCCAATAAAGATAGCATCTCTCCCATTTTTCTGGCTTCTTTGCCTATACTGCCCCCTTCGCTTATTAAGGCTTTGTCTATCAATGACGATGAAACAGGGATTCTTTATAATCAAGTAGGATTTATCCGTAATGGAATTTGTTCAAACCACCTTTCGAAGCGCTTTTTCTAATAGCATTAGAGAAAAAACATTCTGGCTACTAGCTCTGCTTCTGACTCTTGCTTTGTTTCCCAGATTGGGAATTTTAACCATGAGAGGTGAAGAAACCCGAAGAGCTCTTGTTGCTTTTGAAATGCAATACTTTGATGATTACATCACCCCTAGAGAACAAGGCGAACTTTTTCAGAGCAACCCACCTTTAAGTTCTTGGTTGATGTTGGGAAGCACAATTGTGTTTGGTAATAATGATCCCTTTGCGGTGCGTTTTCCTTCTGCGGTTGCGGTGCTTCTTACCAGCCTTTTGATCTATGTCTATGCTCGCAATTTCTTTTCTTGCGTTGGAGCTTTTGCCAGTGCGCTGGCGTTTGCAACCAATGGCGAAATCATGATCATGAGCCAGAAGGCAGAACCCGAAGCGGTTTATATTTTCTTTTTAAGTGCATCTCTGATGCTTTGGCATTGGGGCTATGAAGGCAAATGGCCTGCAGTTGCAACTTGGATTAGTGCTGGGTTGATGGTGGGGTTTGCCTCGCTTTGCAAAGGGGGCCTGCAACCCTTGGCATACTTTTGCGCCAGCGTTTTTTTCTACCTCTTATACGCTAGAAACATGCGCTACCTGTTCACCCTTCCCATGCTGGTGGGATTGTCTTGTACTATTGCTGTGGTCGCTGCTTGGATGCTGCCTTACATTTCTCTGCATGGCGTTGCAGAGGCTAAAGCTTTGTGGTTGAACGATACTGCTTCACGATTTCATTCTTGGAACATGGTTCACTTTTTCAAACATTTGGGGAGTTACCCGTTTGAGATTTTAGGTTCGATCCTTCCTTGGTCGCTTCTTTTGTTTGCCTACCTACTGCCCTCTTTTCGTAGCAGACTTCAACCTTATAAACCTGCACTGATGTTTGCGCTGTTTGCCTGTGGTTTTGCGTTTCTTACGGTCTGGATTCCTCCGGGTGGGCAGACCCGCTATTTTGCAACCCTGTATCCAATGCTTGCTCTTTTCATGGGTGCCGTCGCAGAGGTTGCTATTGTTTCAATAGATGCAAAAGGCAAGGCACCTTGGCTTAGGTTTACATTCTTGGTAGCTGCAACTTTTATTCTGATTGGGATCGCTATTGCTCTGCTCCCTTTTAAAATTCCAAGGTTTACTTTTGAGCGTTGGTCATTGCCTTTGCCTCAAACGGTTTTCTATTCGATATCTCTTTTTCTATTGGGTATTTCGATAATGAAGAACCTGCAAAAGGTGCAGGGGAATCTTTGTGCCATGGGTTTGGCCCTTGTGATTTTCAATCTTGGGTATTTCATGGATGTTAAAGTTCAGCGAAGTGAAAAAACGGTGGAAGAGATGGCACGGATTAAAAGCCAGCTCCCGCCAGATGTTAATTTGGTGAGCATTGGAATTACGAACCATAAGTTTACATACTACTACGGGAAGTTTGTTAAGGCACTTCCCGTTGATTCTAACGGCGAGGGTGTTACTTATTTTTGTTTTGATCCTTGCTTGATTGATGTGGGTAAAATCACTTTCCCTTGGAAGCAGGTCGATACTTTTTCTATCACGCGAGATCTTCTGGATCAGAAGCGGTATGTGGTGTTGGCAAAAAAGCAGGAATGAAACTCGCCTAGTTATTATTAAGGGTTGGGGTAAAGCAGCACACTTTTTCTACGAGTCTCAAAGGCTGCGAGGTCTGCACGCCAAAGCTTTTCAATTTCAGCATAGTGCTTGCCCGCAGTTAGTGCAGCCAGAGTCGCCTTGTTCAAGAGCAGGGCGTTATACTTTTCGATTTTCCAATCATCCGGGTGGATTTTTCGTAACGCCCAAGCGATAGCGATGCCTGTTTTCATAGGCTCAAATGTACTCCAATCATCGATTAATATCTGCAAACCATTGCATGATTTATTTGCATACAGGTTTGACACGGGGGTTTGTTTGAAGGGAACAAAGCGAACTCCCGGAAGGTTTTGCTGGTTCAATAAAAAAGCAAGCTGAAGGTTATTCATCCATGGTGCGCCAATCCATTCGTAGGGTCGGTCGGTGCCGATCCCTACACTGATGTTTGTGATTTCTAAAAGTCCGATTCCCGGATAGAGAAACGCTGTTGTCAGGGTTCGAAGATTAGGCGATGGGCAGATCCACTCAATCCCGGTAGCATCGAAAAGATCCGCACGGTTCCAGTTTTCCATTGTGACAATCTCGAGTTTGCAAACGAGAGGCTTGCCTTCGGTTACCTTGCGTTCGAGTAACAACAATTTTGCAATTTCTCCGATGGTGAGCCCGTGTCTGATTGGGATGTTGTAAGAAGGTTCTTTCCCCTCATCGGGCAGCGGGCCATAAAAAATCTTGCCTCCGATAGGGTTTGGCCTGTCTAGGACTAGAACTCGTATAGCTCTCTCGGAGGCTGCTTCCATGATCAGCCCAAGGGTTTCGATATTGGTGTTAAATCTACAACCAGAATCTTGAATATCGTAAACTAAGGTGTCGATTCCCTCGAGTTGGGCAGGAGTTGGTTTTCGTCTTTCTCCGTGAAGGATGTATACGGGAAGCCCAGTTTTTTCATCTTTGGAATCAGTAACTTTGGCATCGATTGGAGCCCGGATACCGTGGTCGGGGCTGAACAGTGCAATCAGCTTTACCTCGGGTGCTTGATGAAGAAGATCAATGGTGCTGGCGCCCGTAATATCCCTGCCTGAGTGATTGGTTACCAATCCAACTTTAGCCCCTTTAAGCCGTGCGAAGTTTTCTCTCTTAAGGATTTCGATGCCTGAAATCACCTGTTTTGCGCTGGCTAAAGGTTTCCCATCGAGTGCCGATGCCACGATGGTTGCAACTTTATTGCGAACGGGGGTAGCATCGCCTTTGCCTTCTGGGTGGACACGGTTGCTGAGGAAGATGACTGCAGTTTGTGATGCTGGATCGAACCAGATCGAGGTACCAGTGAAGCCTGTATGGCCGAAGGTTGAACCCTTGGGAAAAAGCTCGCCCCGGTTCGAACTAAATGCGGTGTCACAATCCCAACTGAAGGTACGCCATCCATTGGGCACGGCTCTGGCTTGGGTCATGGTGCGAACACTTGCTGGGGATAAGCCTTTTGAATTGGAAGGGTTTAAAATCATGGCGCAGTAGAGTGCGAGATCATCTGCAGTGGAGAAAAGCCCTGCATGGCCTGCAATGCCATTGAGTAATCGAGCACGCGGATCATGAACGACTCCCCTTAGCATGATCTCTTTTTCTTTTTGCGTAGGTGCAATTCTAGGTTTGAGGGTTTCAGAGGGATTGTAACCGGTTTCCTTCATGCCCAGAGGGAGGAAGATTTCATCCCGTGAAAACTGATCGAGCAATCTTCCTGAGGTTCTTTGCACGATTTCCCCCAGCATGATGAAACCTATATCACTATAGGTGAAGCGTTCGCCTGGGGGTGCTAGCAGTTTTAAATTGTTGATTTTTTTGATCGACTGCGTGATGCCTTCTTTGTAATCGGAGGAAGCGTTGCCTGATGGTAAACCGGAGGTATGGGTTAACAAGTGTTCGAGGGTGATGGTTTCCCATGCGGGTTCTGTTAGCTCGGGGAGATGAAGTTTTGCTTTGTCGCTAAGGCGTAACTTCCCTGCTTCCACTAGTTTAAAAATCGATGTTCCGGTCGCGATAGGTTTTGTTAGAGAAGCAAGGTCAAAAATAGTGTCCGTGGTCATGGGTTCGGTGCTGGGATAAAGCGATTTATTTCCAAACGCCTGTTTGTAAACGATTTTTCCTTGGTTTAGCACTAGTACGACTGCACCTGGTATTTTCTTCTGTTCGATTGACTCTTCGACAATCTCTTTGATCCCTTCCAATTTCTTTAAGTTGATTTCTGCTGCTGATAAATAGCTTGGAATGATCAGTGCCAATATTAACATCGAAATTGCATTTCTTGCACTACTCATCATCTGCCTCCGTTTTCCCGAACGCTGTTTACTAATTTAATAATTTGTTGGCGAACGTTCGCCCTTCCCATTAGTTTAATAGTAGGCAGCTTCTTAAAATAAGGAATTATAATTATGTACCGAAAAATTACTTTGACTCTTCTGTTACCCATCTTTTTAATGCTTACAGCACCATTGAATGCCGCAGAGAAAAAAAATGTCCTCTTCATCATTAGTGATGATCTTAATAATTCACTGGGTTGCTATGGTCATCCCTTGGCGAAAACTCCTAACCTCGATGCGTTGGCAAAGCGTGGTGTGAAATTCGATAGGGCTTATTGTCAATTTCCATTGTGCAGCCCAAGCAGGACTTCTTTCCTTACAGGGAGAAGGCCCGATATTAATGGCGTAAAGTCTAACCCAGGGCAGGCCGATGTGGGTAAGTTTGGTGGGTCGCCACACTTCCGTGAAACTATCCCTAATACCGTCACCATGCCCGAGTTGTTTAAAAACAATGGTTACTCGGTTGCCCGTGTCGGAAAGCTTTACCATTACAATGTGCCCAATGGCATAGGCACTAGCGGCCTCGATGATCCCCAATCTTGGGAAAAAGTTGTCAACCCAAAAGGGCGTGATAAGGATGATGAGGCCCAGATTTTCACCCTTACCAAAGGCCAGTTCGGAGCCACCCTTAGTTGGCTTGCTGCTGAAGGAAAAGATGAAGAACAAACCGATGGCATAGGTGCAACCGAAGCCATCAAACTAATGAATGAGATGAAGGAAAAACCCTTCTTCCTTGCGGTGGGCCTTTATCGTCCACATACACCTTATGTTGCGCCCAAGAAATACTTCGAACTTTATCCACTTGATAAAATCACCCTTCCAGTGGTGGATGCCAACCATAAGAAAGGTGTTCCCGATGCAGCTTTTCTCAGCTTCAAAAAAGATGAAGAACAGCTTACAGATGAACTGCGTAAAAAAGCCACGCAGGCTTATCTTGCGAGTATTACTTTTATGGATGCGCAGGTGGGAAGAATTATCAATGAACTCGATCGCCTTAAACTTGCTGATGATACCCTCATCGTTTTTACTTCTGATCATGGCTATCACATGGGTGAACATGGCTTATGGCAGAAGCGAAGTATTTTCGAAGAGTCTGCCCGTGTTCCCTTAATCATGGTTGCGCCCAAGTCTAAAACCACAAATGTTAGTTCCCCACGCACTGTGGAAATGCTCGATATTTATCCCACCGTGGCGGATCTTTGTGGCCTGAAGTATCCTGATTACCTCGATGGTAAAAGCTTGAAACCTTTACTTGAAGATCCTAAAGCGCAGTGGAACCGCCCTGCAATCACTCAAACAGTTTTGGGCAAAAATATTAATGGGTACACCATTCGAAGCGAACGCTATCGTTACACCGAATGGAATAAGGGCAAAGAAGGTGTTCAGCTTTACGATCATGATGCAGACCCGAAAGAGTTGAAAAACTTAGCTAATGACCCCGCGCACCAAGGTACGGTTTCAGAGCTTTCCAAGCTTATGAGCCAGCGCTTGGGTAAATAAACGGCGCAATTTTTCATATTCTAGCAGTAGGTTTTATTTGTAATCAGACTTTGGAAATATTGAAATGAATCAGGTAGGTTTGGTAGGTTGGCGTGGCATGGTGGGCTCGGTGCTGATGCAGCGCATGGTCGATGAAAAAGATTTTGATCTGATTGAGCCTGTCTATTTTTCAACCTCTTCTGCAGGTGGCAAAGCCCCTGTGTTTGCAGGAAAAGAAGCCCCCAATCTTAAAAATGCATCCGATATCGAATCCCTCGCCAAGCTTGACATCATTTTATCTTGCCAAGGGGGCGACTATACCAAGGAGGTTTTTCCCAAGCTTCGCGCCATGGGTTGGCAAGGCCATTGGATCGATGCTGCCTCTACCTTACGCATGAATGACGATGCCATTATTATTCTCGATCCGGTTAATAGACCTGTAATTGATGCTGCACTTTCCAAGGGTATCAAAAACTGGATTGGTGGTAATTGCACGGTATCGTTGATGCTAATGGGGTTGGCGGGACTTTTTAAAGCTAACCTTATCGAGTGGGTTAGTGCAATGACTTATCAGGCTGCTTCTGGTGCAGGCGCACAGAACATGCGAGAGCTGCTGTTGCAAATGGGTGTTTTACATGATGCTGTCAAGCATGAGCTTGCAGATCCTGCATCTGCAATCCTCGAAATTGATCATAAGGTTGCAAGCGTGCTTCGCTCTGCGCAAATCCCCACGAAGAATTTCAGGGGAGTTCCCCTTGCGGGCAGTTTGATTCCTTGGATTGATGTCCCACATGAAAACGGGCAATCCAAAGAAGAGTGGAAGGGCGGCGCAGAGTGCAACAAGATTTTAGGCTTGCCTGCTTTTCGCACACCAGGTGCCATTCCCATCGATGGTATTTGCGTTCGCATCAGCTCTATGCGTTGCCATTCGCAAGGTTTGACTATCAAGTTGAAAAAGGATATTCCTCTAGAAGAAATTAATGCAATTATCGCAGCGGGAAATTCTTGGGTCAAAGTGGTTCCCAACGAAAGGGAAGCTTCTGAAAAAGAATTAACCCCTGCAGCGGTTACAGGAACCTTGAGCGTCCCTATAGGCCGATTGCACAAACTTGCCATGGGGCCAGAATATTTGGGTGCATTTACTTGTGGCGATCAGTTGTTATGGGGTGCTGCAGAGCCTTTGCGCAGAATGCTTCGTATCATCCTTGAAAAATAAGCTCATCCTTGCAGAAGATTCAGGCTTCCAATTGAATAACTGTAAAACAGGCAGATGATCAATTCTCCTACAGCCACCGCGAGGATGAATCTTAAAAAATTCATGCGAACGGTGCCCGCTAGGTAGCAGACAAGATCTGTGGGTGCAAGTGGGAAGAACGACCACAAGACGACGAATAAAAACCCCCAAGGGCTGTTGATTTTAGTGGTGATCGATACCATTTTTTCAGGAGCAATCTTTTCAAAATAACTATCAAATCCAAGAAATTCAGAAAGAAAGTAGATGAGTGTTGCGGAAAATAATATACCACCAAGGCTGATGATCAGCACAATTATTTTATTCTCCGGAAATAGCAGTAC
>Ga0194045_1000120_pt1 | contig 23485 bp, 21 predicted proteins | sample JunL6211m_MetaG_FD_161686 | JGI IMG/M metagenome (GOLD analysis project Ga0194045, IMG submission 161686) | Anoxic zone freshwater microbial communities from boreal shield lake in IISD Experimental Lakes Area, Ontario, Canada - Jun2016-L626-11m | ecosystem: Environmental > Aquatic > Freshwater >...
GAGTTGGGGTGTTTTTTGGTTTTTTTATTTCCAATAGTAAGTATCTAAAGTAGCATTTGGTATAAGTACAAAGCAGAGAATTAATATCAACACAAAAATAATAATTTAAAACTGATAACCAATCATACCACCGAGACCAAACGTTGGACTCATATTGGTTAGGCCTTTATAGGTATGAATTTGGGTATACCAAGAAGTGGTTAATTTATGTGAACCATAGAGCGTGACTTCCATTTGATCATTGAGATTGGGATATACTGATTGTTTAATATCAAACATCGTGCCAACAGATGTCTTATTGGATAATTGATAAATTAACCCAGTAAAACCGTTTATCGTATTTCGATAATGTATGTTTTGTGGATTTCCGATCCATTTATAGCCGGCACCTAGCATTAATGTGAAATTATTCAAATTTTTGTAAGCGTATATTTGAGCCGATTCATCAGACTCACCCGTGCCCAGTCCATCACGATGACTTGCAGTCGGTATTTTTAATTTAAACCCCACATCAACAGCTAAACCCAATTCAGAATTATTATAAGCATTGTAAACGCTGCTTAAAACAGTATCCCCAATGCCTTCACTTTCACGATATTGTTTACTAACGCTCGGTATTGTTACTGTTGAATCAGCTGAAACGGATGCATTACTTGGGCCTGTAATCATCAAATACGGTAAATCTAGGCGAACAGAAATATGATCACTGATGTATTTTGCTTGAACATTGGTAGACGTCATGTCCGTTACAGTAGACGCGCCATAATAGCCTTCACTGTAATCAACTGTTGTGCCGATTCTGATTTGATCGTTTGCGAGTAACAGCGAAGTGGATGCTACAAACAGAATTCCGATGCGACTGAGCAATTTAAAATACATAATCAGTGATGAGGACGATCTAAATCAGGACGATGAATATCTAAATGCAATAAAGTTGGTTTATCAATATCGGTGTGATTGGTGTCAGGGCGATCAATATCAGGATGGTTGATTTCAAATTTTTCAACTTCAGGTCGGTCGATGTCTGGCTTGGTGGTTTCTAATTTTTCGATTTCAGGTCGTTCTATATCTGGTTTATTGAGTTCCATTTTTTCAATGCTTGGGCGATCAATATCGATTTTATTGATTTCGTGTTTTTCAACATCGGGTCGCTCTATTATTAATGCAGGACGAAGTAAATCAGTTTTTTTCTCTACAGATGAAGATTCATGCCCTAATTTTTCTTCTTTAAACAAAGTAGGGAAAGTATCAATATGATGCGCATGGCTATGTTCTGGCCAAGCAATTTCTTGCCAATGATTCAATATCATTGCGCCTTTTTCAGAAGGATGCACCCATACGCCAACATATTGCCCTGTTTGTGGCGTCTGATTTTCTGAATTATTGACGTTGACATGAATTCCGTCAATATTGAAATGTGCAGATCCGCTATCTCTTACATGACCTTGCAGGAGTATCTGATCCACTCTTGAAGAAAATGCCCAACGTGGATTGTACTCAATGCTGTCAGCATGCAATATATTGTCTTTGAGTGTGCCTTGCACACGAACTTCATCCCCAATTTGCAAAGCGTTATGACTTGCGGGAATGTCGATAATTTGTTTACCAATATGGAAATTGCCTGACGCAGTTTCTTTTTCCAATGGCCCAATTAAGCTCAATTTTTCAATTGGTTTATCGCTTTTGTCAACGCGCAGTGCTTGAATACTTCCATCATTTAAACGATTTCCACTGATGTTGACGTGAACACCTAGTGTTATTTGTTGAATTAAACCCGCTGTAAGATGAACAGTTTGACCCAGTACACTAAACGTATTATTTACCGTATCAATCGTTTTTACTTCACCGCTCACTTCATGTAACACGTGAATCTCTTTTGCAAAGTAATTATCCGCTTCAATATGGGTAAGGACGGAAACTGTTTGTCCAAGTGCCAAACGACTTGAAGGCGTTGCAACACCATCTTCGAATATTGGGGTAGTTTCTTTAACGTGGATTTCAACGCCATCAACGCAAATACTGCCAAAGCCAGAAATAATACCAACAATGCCCGTGCCGCCAATACCGGATTCATCTTCTTTTTTTACCAATGTATCTGATTGCGTAGGAAGTGTAACCCCTGTACCGCCAATTCCTGATTCACCTTCGCCATTGAGTTGTGCTGATTCGCTGGATTTAAGGGGCATTGAAAATCCAGTTCCTCCAATCCCTGCGCCATCATTTGAAGTTGATGCGATAACAGGACTTTGTAGCCAATGCTTATTCTTACAGACATTTTCGCCAGCAAATACAATGTGTGGATTGCATAGAAAAATTACACTTATGCATCTGCGAAAAAAAGGATGTTTCATGACTATTTTTTTTCTGTTAATTTTGCTTCAGTATAGAAGTAAACACCGAGTGTCATACGATTTGTCTGATTACCTGATGAGGTTTTCTTGAGTTCTTGCGCTCTTTTATTGATGGCGCGAAGAACCTCCATGCTCATGCTTTCAGCCATTTGTGCTAATTCCTCAATGGCTTGTTGATTTAAACCATCAGAGTAAACACTGCGCTCAAGAAAAGGTGGTTTTTCATCGAGGACATTATGCACAGCAGATTCAATGTGGTCACGTACATTTCGACCTAGATAATAAAGCTTTTCTTCTAAGCCTTGCTCAGGTACAAAAGCTCCTGTGCACAAATGAATATAATCATTCGTATCAATTTCTACAATGCCAAGTCTTAGCCATTCATCAAGTACAACGCGCGCGCGAATATCTTTTGATTCTTCATTAAAAAGACGCTCAAAAGAAGGGGAGCCATCGGCTTGTAATAATCTAGGGAGAGCTAATGGCATCGCTTTGTGATCTAAATAATCAGATTCACTATTCCATCGACCGATTAATCGTGCGCCAAGGGATACATTAGCAGGAGGCGTTAAATCTATTTGAGGCTCATCAAGAAAACGACGAATGTCTTTACGGTGAACACCTGTCAGCAAACTTAAACGACTATCGGTTTGTTGTTTTCCTTCTAGTTGAAAATCCGTTATCGCCACATCCACATACAATGGTTTTAATAAACTCGTCAAATAAGTGTAAGTGATTTGTTTGGCTAATAATAGGCGTATTAATGGTCGCAGAAGACGTTGGATAGCTTCTACAGTCGCAGTATTGACAATCATCGTTGAGAGATTAATTTCATATTTATTTTGGAATATTACTATTATAAATAGTATAACAAAAAGAAATTGATGGTGGGAATATATCCCATGTAATATTTTATGAGTGGGATATATTTCCATGGTTGCTATATTGCAATTTACACTTAGTTAGTATTAATGTTTGGTTAATTAAGTTTAAACAACCTTCGTGATACTTTTTATTGTTGAACCTGGGATGATTTTTATGAATATGTTAAAAATAAGTATTGCTTCATTGCTTTTATTAGTGCCCCCCGTTCAGAGAATTGCTCTTTAGTCGGATACGCCAAGTAGAGCTATAACTAAATGGCGTATCCTAATTTTGTTTGGTGAATTTAAATTAGACTTGATTCCATTCTTCTTCACGTGTATCGACAATAGGCAATTTTGGTGCAAATAATTGGTAGAGTGTTGGAACGAGTAAAAGCGTCATGGTTGTTGCACTAAACAATCCCCAAACAATGACTGTTGCCAATGGTCGCTGTACATCAGATCCAAGTCCGGTTGCTAACGAAGCAGGAATTAAGCCTAAAATTGCAACTAAAGCGGCAATTAAAATTGGACGTAAGCAACGAACAGATCCACGTAAAATCGCCTCATTTAGTAACATTCCCTGTATGCGGAGTTCGGTAATAGTTCTCACTATTAATACGCCATTCATAATCGACACCCCAAATACAGCTGCAAAACCAACACCTGAAGAGACGTTTAAATTCATCTCTCTTAAATATAATGCTACCGCGCCCCCAACAAAGGCAAATGGAATAGCGAGCAATAAAATGATCGTAGCACGTTGTGAGGCAAACATAGCCAGAAGTAATAAATAAATCACACCTATGGTCATTGGTACAAGCAGTTTGAAATGTTCTGCTGCACGCTGCTGATTTTCAAACATTCCGAGCCAACTAACATGGTATCCAGCTGGTACGGTGATTTCTTTATTAAATGATGCTTGAGCTTCTTTCACAAAACTGCCTTGATCACGCCCAACAATATCACTACGAACTGTTATGCGGCGTCGACCATCTGCGCGTGCAATAATTGTTTGACCATCAATAATCTCGATTTTGGCGACTTGTGCAAGTGGAATGGGAATTCCGCTGTCATTATAGACAGGCAAACGCCCTAACGCTTGAGGTGAGCGCAGATGTTCAGTGGCAAAGCGTGTTGCAATGTCAAAGCGTCTCTCGCCTTCATATAAATCTCCAATAGGAGCACCGCCAATAGCCGTATTAATTAATTGTGTCACATCTTCAATACTGACGTTATAGCGTGCACATAATGCACGGTCCGGTTGAATGATTAATTGAGGCTGTGGACCTTCTTGTTCAATATTGACGTCCATTGCACCTGGGACACGATTTAATAATTCTTCTGCTTGTCGCCCAAGTTTTAGTAATTCATCTGAATCCTTGCCAGAAAACTCAATAGCCATATTAGCTGAAGTACCATTAGCATCCTCGGTCACACTATCAATAATAGGTTGTGTAAAATTAAAGCGTGTGGTGGGAAATTCTAAACGAAATTTCTCTCCCAATGCGGCAATCAATTCCTGTTTGCGTTTGAATTGAACCCAAGTATCTCGAGGTTGTGGTGCTATCATCATCTCAATACGACTAGGAGGATAAGGATCAGTTCCGCTATCGTTACGACCAGTTTGTACTGCTGCAAATTTAACATCTTGAAAATTAAGGGCAGTTTTACGTAAATCACTACCAAAAGCGGATGTTTGTTGTAGTGATGTCCCTTCAGGAAAATTTGCACGCACCCAGATAACGCCTTCGTCCATATAGGGTAAGAACTCAGTTCCTAAGCGCGGCACCACAAATATAAAAACGGCAAGTAAAATACTTGCAGCTACTGCTAATGTGAATTTACTGTGACGCATTAAAATAGTTAATAATTTGTCATAGCGTTTAGATAACCAAATTAACACTGGATTTTCCCATTCTTTATAGCCGTTTTTGTAAATTAATGTTGCTAGAACAGGGACAACCAGTAAGGAAAATAATGCGGCACCTAACAGGGCACATACAATAGTTATAGCCATGGGTCTAAACAGTAAACCTTCAATATGTGTAAGCGTTAATAGTGGCATAAATGCCCCTACAATCATTAATATTGAAAAGAACACAGGGCGTTCAACTTCAAGAGCCGCCGAGAGTACCGTTTGTGCAATAGTTTGAGTCCGTAAATTTTCATCATGTTCGCGAGCATCCAAACGTATTGCAATACTTTCTGCCATGATGACTGTACCATCGACAATAATCCCAAAATCAATAGCGCCAATTGACAGCAGGCCAATGGGGATATCTAGGAAATACATCATTACCAGTGCAAAAAGTAACGCGAAGGGAATGGTCAATGCGACAAGTCCTGCAAGTGACGGTCGGCCAAGGAATGCCAACAATACAATAACGACCAAGCTAACACCCAAAAGCACACTATGTCCTACCGTATGCAGGGTACTATCAATTAACTGCGAACGATCATAGTAGGGAACAACTTGGACGCCTTCGGGTAGGCCTTCTGTATTGACATCATGGATGGATTCATTGATGGATTGAAGTGTTTCAGACGGGTTTTCACCTTTACGTAGTAGTACAATCCCTTCCACACTTTCGTCCGTGGTATCTTTGCTAAAAATCCCTGCAGGGATTTTAGCGTCGAGTCTGACATTGGCAACATCCCTTACATATAATGGTGTCCCACCGATTGATTTAATGAATATTGAGCCAATTTCAGCTTCATTTTGCAGTGCCCCACGTCCACGAATAACAAAAGACATGCTACCTCGAGATAAGACACTGCCTCCAGCACTGGTATTGTTAGTTTGAATGGCATCGACAACGTCATTGACTGACAACCCGAAACGTCGAAGTTGTGCTGGGTCAAGTAATACCCCATATTGTTTTTCATAGCCACCAAAATTGGATACTTCTGCAACACCAGTTGTTCGCAGTAAGCGTGGAATGACAATCCAATCGTTAAGCGTGCGTAACTCCATCAAATCATAACGACCATCAGAAACTAACTCATAACGTAGCATTTCACCATAAGCCGTTGCGAGTGGTCCTAAATCGGCTTCTGCGCCGGTAGGTAACTGTAAACTAGTCAGTTTTTCTTGAACACGTTGTCTTGCCCAATAACTTTCCGTACCTTCAGTAAAAATCATTTGAACAACAGATAAACCAAAAATCGTGCGCGAACGAATAGTTTCAACTTTAGGGACGTTACGCATGGCAATTTCGATCGGAACCGTAATTTGTCGTTCAACTTCTTCTGGAGCACGCCCAGGGTAGGTTGTTATGACTTGTACCATTTGTGAAGATATATCAGGATAGGCATCAATTTTCATTTGAGTAAATGCCCAAATGCCTAAACTAGAAATAAGTAGTGTGACAATTAAGACTATCCATCGATAATGAAGTGCGGTTCGTATTAAGGCGGGAATCATAGACCGTTGCCTCTTGATAAGTTATTATCTTTTTCTTTTTGGGATTCTAGCAATGATTTAACTAGCAGGGGTTTTAATAGAATAGCGCCTTTCCCAATGACTTTTTCACCGCCTTTTAGGCCTGATAAAATTTCAACTCGATCATCGATTTGTTCTCCAACTTGCACAGGGGTAATGCGCCAAATGTCATGGTCTGCCTCTTCCAAAATATAATCCGTATCAGTGATATGTAATACGCCATCAGCTGGTGCAAGAACGGCGTTGCGTGGATTAGTCCCTAAACCGATTTCCGCATACATACCTGGTTTTAATTGACCAACTTCATCATCTAGCTCAAAAAAAACGCGTAAAGTTCTGCTTTCGGTCGATAGTGAAGGTGCAAGGCTCCGCACAATACCTTTGAATACATGGTTTGGAAGACTGTAAAATCGTGCTTCGCAGGCTTGCTTGGCGACAACTAGATTAATGCGCACTTCAGGAACATCAGCCATAATAAGCGAAGTGCCAACTGGGACCTGGAGTAGTAAATCAGGATCAATACCAGCTTGTACTAAACGACGTTCTAAATCGGCATGACTGTGAGTGGATTGAATTAATTGGTTTTCAGCACCATAAACCGCTTTTTGTCCTTCTAATTGTACTTCGAGTAAATTCGCTTCCGCAGCAGTTAAATCGCGAATCGCTTCTGTGCCCGTTGCCACCAATTTGCGTAATCGATCAACGACTCGATTTTGAGATACTAATTGCGCTGCCGTGAGTTCACGTGTTTTAGCTAATTGCTTCGTGGCAAATTCCATTTCTGTGCCAGTACGCTGCCAATCGGCGTAAATACTAGATATTTCTACACTGCTAAATTGCCATCTATCTTCTACAGATCCTGAACCTGCACGTAATCTTGCCATCACGGCTCCCGTTACCGTTAACAAAGGAGATGACATGCGTTCCACATTAACACGCGTGAGTTCTAGTTTTTTTTCTAATAAACTATTAGATTGAACTGAAATCAAATTTTTCCCCGCTAAACTTACCGTAGGTTTAGGTGTAAAAGATTCGACTGCCTCTTGAGAATTTGATGAAGAGAACAAAAAAATAACAATGACAATAACACTAGAACAAAAAAGACTAGCAATTTTAACGATTGACGACATTTAAAATTCCAAAAATAATGAGGGGAAATTTCATTGTAAAACGGGTGTTCCTACAGCGGCATTCAGCGCATATAAAGCATGCCAATAATTCGATCGCGCCGTTATGTGTAAACGATATGTTTCACGGTACATGCGTTGTGCATCGAGTACTTCCATTAACGTTTTTCCCCCTAGCTCATAGGCGCTGCGAATTTTATTTCGAACATTTCGAGCTGCTTCTAATTGACCAGGATCATCATTCGTTAAAATTTGATACGCATTTTGATACGTTAGCACCGCTTGATTTATTTCATCGCTTAACGCAACTTGTTTAGCTTTTAAATTTAATTCTGATTGTGTTTTTGCAGATTGGCTTTTAGCAATGTTGCCTTGATTACGATCAAATAAAGGGATTGAAATATCCAGTCCACCACCCCATGCATTTGCATCAGGAAAGCCAATCGCCTTTTCTTGAAATTGTCTTGTATAACCTAGATGTGATGTGATTTGGGGATAAGCTTTCGCTTTTTCACTAGTAACAACGGATTCCATTTGATCAACTTGGCGTTGCAATGCAAGCAAATCAGGACGATTTTCTTGTGCAAGCGCAATGGCTCTGTCAATAGAAATAGGTTGAAGAGGGAATTTTATGGCTAAGTCACCCGTAACTTGAATGGGTTTTATTTCGTTTGAACCTAAGAATGTTCTCAAACGACTATAGGCAGATTGAAGTGATAATTCACGAACTCTAACTTCACGACGACTATTTAAAATTAACAACTGCACTTTATCAAGTTCCACTGTTCCTACACCGCCTAATTTCACACGATTAGAGGTAATCGTTTCCACGTCACTTAAATTAAGCAAATCTTCTTTTGCTAATTCTAAAATGGCTGCGGCTTCCAATACATCATAGAACGTAGCAACAACAGTTGCGATACGTTGCCTAATAAAATCCGCATAACCCGCTGTGATAACATCAACATTCTTCTGTGCCGAGATAATTTGTGTCGTACGTTTGCCAAATAAAAACCAATCGAGAGGAAAGGACACAGCAATATCAGTTTGTGGGGGACCTCCCTGACGATTCACTGTAAAGGGTTGATTGAGTGGCATTAACGAAACGCTACTCGATAAAGTTGGATTTGGCAGTAAACCTACGCTAATTAAATCAGCTTCAGCTTGTTTAATATTTTCGATATTAGATTGAATCTGTGGATCACTTTCTAATGTTTTTTTTATTACATATTCTAAAGTAACCGATTCTATTGCATTTAATTCATTAGGCACAGGTATTTCGGTAACAACTTCTGACCATGCGTTACTCGAAACAAACCAAATGATAGTTATGGTGGATACAATTTTTTTATGTGCTAAAAGAAATTCCATCTGTTTAATCCTCCTGTTTTAAGGGTGTTCAATATATTACATTGTCGGATGTAACGATATTATGAAAATTGAATTTATAGGGGCTAAGTTCATTAATAAAAATCTAGTTTAACAAATCCACAAAAGACAGAATGGTTACGTGTAATATTTCAATTGAATTATTTTTATGTTTTTAATAATTGTTTAGTCGTTATTGATTTTATTACATATTGAATTTATTTTAAAAATCTAAAATTAATAAGGCCTTTTTCCATCAATATTGCCTTCTGGTTTATAGCTGCAAACCCAAATTTGGGAATTGTCTTTACAAATTGCCTTGCCACAACCAATCTCTTTAGTTTCCTTCCAAACAATTTGTGTGTAATGTTCGCAGTCTTTCGTTTCAAAACAAAAATTGGTTTTGGGATCAAAATACTGTTTTTCGCTGGCCCAACTGTTAATAACATCATCAGCATCAAGATATTTAACGGTGCTCACCTCACTTCCCCAATATTTCGTATAGCTTGTCCAATAAACATTTTTACCTAATCCAACAGTTGCACTGTCGCTAGTTTTACACCCTTTGTTTAGTGACAAATCATTTGCTTTTTCTTGAGCTATATTTGCTAAGTCAGTTGACCAAATGATGGGTGGTAATTTAACTTCAATACGCCATTTGTTGTGAGCGTTAACTAATGAAGTTTGTTCATCAATACTAAAAACAGTTTCACCTTGAACTTTTATTGCATAGGTCATTAATAACGAAAAAAAAAGTTTATTCATTTGATGTTATAAGTGAGATTAATTTTGAAACAATTGAAAGTTTACGTTATTGGATCTACTTCGGCGGCGGCGATGGTGGTGAGCCTGGTGGAGGGGGAGGAGGGACTATAGTTGTAGTTGACGAAATCGATTTACGCTGAGAAGGAGCGTAGTTCCCCATTACAGGGACGTGATGGCCGTAAGCATACATGCATTGAATGTAATTTACATCATATTGATTTTGAATGGCGTAATTATTAATGGTGTATTTTTCCATATTATCTCGAGCCTGCAGCGAAGCATGTTTTTGGCAATTTATATCATCTAAATGAAATCGCTCTAAATTTTTTCCTGTACCTGGCAGTGCAATGACATTAGGTTCCGTGGGGAGAGTCACGCAACCGCTAATCAAAAGTGAAATACTTATGAAACATGGATAGGATTTTTTTATCATTCGCTTTCTTCTAATGATTATTAGGAAGTGGAGGTGTTGGATTTACTTTTTGCCAATCCGTTGAACATTCTTTGATATAAGGATAATAGCCTTCTGGACTGGTGCAGTAGTACCAATATCCTGCTGGATGTTCAGGTGAATCTTCTGTGATGGTGTTTTGTTCAACGTAAGTGGGCGAACTAGGAAAGATAATCGTTTGCGATGTATTATAGGGATAGTTGTAGTAAGGATAACCATACAAGTAGGGATTAACATACAAACCAATATATCCTCCTCCGTGAAAACCACCATAGCCTCCTCGAAAACCGTAACCTCCTCCGTGACCACCACCATGAGACCACGCTTGGATACTGAAAAGGCTGATATATATTAGAAAAAAAGCGGCTAAACTTAATTTAATTAATTCCATGATTTATCCAATATTAAAAAAGGCAATGAAAACAATTTTTTGGCTGATTACGTTGCATTGCCTGTATTTCACAAGGAAACAAGTGCCTTTGAATAACTTCAAAGACTTAAGAGAGACAAACAAAACCGTTGTTAAAAAATGGAAAGTAACAACAATTTTAGAAAGCACATCCGCAATAGACTGCAAATGTACTTTTTACAAAGCACAAACTATACCAAGTAAATTATATTGGTTATTTACAATTTTTTTTTACATTTAAAGATGTATGTTTATCTTAATATATTGATAAATTTGAATTATTTTTAATTGATGTTTTAGATGGAAGAAATAATAGATTTAGTTATTTCAAAATAATGAAATTAAATCTAAAAAAATGGTGAAATGAACCAATCTGTTGGTGCATAACCCCCATTTTGGTGATAAAGGTGATAGGGCTAATTTTGGGTTATTCAATAGAAGACATCCCTGCAGCTATTAAGTTTGATAGCTGCAGGATAGGAAAACAACGTTGTTATTCGGTTTTAAGTATTAACCGATAATATTATTCCAGATGTGTTTTGAAGTGATTGATTGTTTAGAGCATTCCAGTCAAGTTGCGCTAGAAAGTTTGATAAAATAACATTTGTGGGCGGATTAGTTGGCTTACTGAATGTTTGAATTAAATTAGTAAAGCTATTATTTAATTCATCAGTTTTTTGTATTTCACCAATGATATTTTGCGTGCTATTGACAGAACTACCGTACATACTCTGAATTTTAGATATATTCGTATTGACCACAGGAATACCAATATCTGCAAGAATACCAATATCAATAGGTGATATGCTTTTCACTTGCCCTTTTTTAATTGTTGTAGACATTAAGTCGTCTGGAATATCGACATGATAGAACGCAGAGCCATCTCCTGCACTCGCTGCTGCAAGTGGTACAGGATTGCCTCCATTCGCACTTTCTGCGTTAGCGCCTGTAAAATAGGGAGTGCCGTCTTGCATGGTCACTAATTTATCATATTGTGATTTAAGATCAGTATTTACATTACCTAATGTCCCTGTAAAGGCTAACCCATGCAGAATTTCATGTGTGAGAATTGAAGTAAAATCAAATTTATCTGGAGCAGGTGTTCCATCAAAGGACATATCTTGTATGCGGGACAAATTAATAAATAAATTAGTATCTGGTTTATTTGGATTTAATTCAGATTTATAAGTCGCATCAGAGGTAAACGATGTATCAAGCATTTTTTTTGTTTGCACCGTTGATTCAGTCATTGTGGCATCTGCTTCGGCCAATATACTCGGGTCCATATTTTGCCCCAGCACTTTAACGTTGAAAGTAATATTGGAGCTGACGTATTGCCCAATATTATCTAACGCTTTTGTTAAATCTTCTACCACACCCGATTGAGCATCACCCAAATTGGCTTGATTTAAATCAAGCGTGTATTTGAAATTAGTGCCTCCAGAGATAATGTTTGGGTCTGTTGATGTTATGTTTAAGGGGTTTGAATTTATATTCGAGGGATTCGCTGGATTGATTGTAGAGGTATTTGTATTGACTGAATTTAAGACTGGGTCATTGGTGTTCGAACTATTGTTTCCAATATCACCATTAACAGCCAAGAGCGAGTGGTATAAACTCGTAATAAAATTTTGAATGATGTTGTTTTTATCAGGAGTGATGGTGGATGTATCCATTCCAAAGTTTTGCAAGGTCTGTAAAACATCCTGAGCTAAAGCGCTCGTGTTATTAGCAACCGGAATTGACGACACAGTGTTTGTATCCGTTGTAGAGTTCGTGGTATCGGTGACTGTTGCCAAATTATCCCTTATTTTTTTTTGATCGTATAAAGTCGAGAGTGAATTGATTCCTGAAATTGTCATAATAATTACCAATATTTAAATTTAGATATAGTCTTTTATCGACTCAGTAGCAAAAAAGTTAAAATAAATTTAGCGCATGAGTAGGTTTATAAAAAGTTATCACATAATTTCTATTATTAAGCGTTTTGCAATATACTTTTTGGTAGATTATATATGGTTGTATACAACCACCATTGTGTGTGTTAAACCTCCTTTTATTTGATTCTTAGTTTAGGTATCGATTGTAAATTTAAAAAAACATTAATAAATCAATTGATTGCAAAAATAATTTTATTGGTGCAGTAATTGCTAATATTCATAATGACTGATACAGAAATGAAAGTTTAGTATCTTAAAAATAATGAATTTTGGAGAAAATAATGAAAAAGCATCTCTATTTAAAGACTATTTTATTCGGATTAATGACAATAGGTTCTACGTCGTTGTTTGCACAAATTACTTCCTCAGATTATGTGAGTTCAGCAATGAGTTCATCTAACTTGACTGAAAATCCTAAACAAGCCTATGAGTTTCACAAGGAGCAGGTAGAGTTTCATAAATCAATGGCTGATTTCCATAAATCGTTAGCAGAAAAATATAAAAACGAAGGAAATTATGAGCTTCAAAGACACCATAAAGATTTAGCTACGCAACATGAAGCACTGAGTAAAGAGAATGACAGGGTAGCGCGTATTCATGAAAAATCAACGAATACCCTATAAGCTGACTATTTTTTCGAAAGGGGGCGGATTTGAATTCGATTTTACTCGTCGTGGTTGTATGTGTAGTGATTTTTGCAATGAGAGAAAAATGAATCAATTAGGGTTTCAAGGAAGGACACTTTGAAAAAAATCAACACGATGGAGCAAGTATATACTCGTGATAATGACCTAACACATCATATATTGCCTAATTCGGCAACGATGGTGGGTATCTGTATTATGGTTATTAGTATTGTGAAGGGAATGCCACCTGATATAGTAAATTATTTAATTGATAAAGCACTAGCAATTGATTGCACACTTTTTATGGCAAGCGCCTTGCTTTCATTTTTATCTATTCGATTAGAGAGAGCAACTCTTGGATTAGAGCGTTTGGCAGAAATAATCTTTATTTTTGGCCTTGTTTCAATGACACTGATTGCCGTGATTTTTTCATTCGAGATTGTGTGAATTCTTACGTTTTTTGGCATGTTTATTATTGTGTTATTTTGATGATTGATAAACTAAATAAATTAAATATTCAATTTATTAAGGATTTCGTGATGCGTATTTTTATGTTGGTTTTACTTGTATCGCTTTTATCGTTATTGGGAGTTGAAATAATGGAAAACCATACCCCAGCAACATTTGCTTATGGAGTAATGTCAATGTTGGTTGCTTATGCATTACTACCTAGCCGTAAAGGTCAGTAATGTTAATGAATATGCCGTAGTTCATTTAGTCGTCAAAATGTTTGCTCAAATAAATATGATCAATTAACTCTTTAAACCATTTAGGGCGTCTAAATAGAATAAACAGCAGGCCAAACGCTGTGACTGGAATAGGTCCGACGTCAATAATTATAAGGGTGATTATAATTAAGAAGCATTCGAGTTTCGTTAAAAGATAACTTTCTTTGTTCATGCTAGATGCTTTAAATAGGTGAATTTCTTTATACTTCACAAAGCATTAAATTTTTTATATGCAATTGTAGTAGATAATTATGAATCAAATATTAGATTAAAAGTATACTCCAGACAATATATTTTAAGTGAAAATAAAATATAAGATGAATGTTGTGAATGAATAATAATGTAATGGCTACTATGTAAATTGCATATTGAATGGGTTATATCAACCAGTTTTTATGATTAGATGGTGTATATGAACCAGCAATAAAGATTTTAATTATTACATTCCTGTAATTAATCAGTTAACTAAGTTTATTTTAATAAGTGGCAAAATAATTGCTTAATGCTATTACAATATTGCCCAAAAGTGAGTCTTTTGATTTAGAAAATAATAAACAGATTTTGATTAAGGTGTGTTTATTTCAAAATAATAACAAAAATATTAATGCCTAATCCAAACCCTTTTACATCAGAACGTTTAGTATCTATCAATAAAATAAATTTTGAATATCTCATTTTATTAAAAGATATTAGCTTGTATTGCTATCCTTTAAAACCGATAAGAGCCATTCGAATGTTTTTGCGATGTTTTTATTTTTCAAGCCTTACAATAGCTTGGTTTAAATACATTGCCAATTCACCGCTTTTATCAAAAATTATTGAAGTTGATCTTAGTCTAGCCGAAAAGCTTTATCGACATAATTTACGCGTTAATTACCCAATTCATCAGCGTCTGAAAATTTTAACAGATCACTATAGTTGCATTGATAAAGTTCTTGCTCCGAATTTTCTGGAACAGGTGTTATTACAAAACGGAATGCTATTAGCTATCGTTACACCCCAATCTGAATCGATTTATCATTTAACTCTCTGTTATGGTATAGACGGCAGCAAAGAAGGCGAGTTATCAATTGTCATGAGTGGAGAAGATAATCGGCAGTTATGTCGTTTAAGTTTTTCAGTTATACCTACGTTTCAAGGGCATACGTTTTATATTGGCGGATTACAGGGAGCAAACCGTGAGACTGCCCAACATCGTGTTAATAAGGCTTGCAGAGATTGTTACGACTTAACACCCAGACGAATCACAATGGAAGTATTGTGGGCATTAGCTAAACATACTGGTTGCAGCAAAATACTAGGTGTTCCAAATAATCAGCATATTTCGAGCAGAAGACCGAATAAGTATTTTAATTACGATGAATATTGGCTTGCACTTAATGCAACGATGAACGAGGAGGGTGACTTTGTATTGCCACTTGAACACGTACATAAAGAATTAGTGGATGTTAAACGAAAACGGCGTTCTAAATATCGCAATCAAAGAGAACTTTTGAAAATTATTTATGCTGACGTGCTAAACGCATTAAAGGACTAATTCAAATTGCAGTTAGTAGGCAATGTGTTTGATTTTCAATTATTTTAATGCTAATTATTTTATATTATGGTCAAGTCAGAACTTATTAATTCCATTGCAAGTAAACAATCACAGCTGTCACACGAAGAAGTCACAGCTATAGTTGATGTTATGCTTATGAGTATAACTAATGAATTGGCAAATGGTGGGCAGGTTTGCGTGAGGGGGTTTGGAACGTTTACGCTACGTTATAGAGCACCTAAAATTGGTCGTAATCCAAAAACGGGTGAAAAAATAGCAGTTGAACAGAAAAATGCTGTGCATTTTAAACCAAGTGTTCACTTAAGTAAGCGTATTGATGAATCGTCAAGTAAGTATTCGATTGAAAAACCGTGATGTTTTTTTTTAAAATTAATAATGTTTTTCTAATGTAATTCAAGGAACTGGGTGTTTTTTTAATTGCGTCTAAAATAGCTATGACAACTCTTCTTTTTAGTGCCCCTTTTCTTGCGCCACAAACTTCCTGAATAATTTTCGTTAGCACGAATTAATACATATTTTAGTTTGCCATACACTCCAATACTCAGTGCATGGCAAACTTTTTCATTTTTAAACCGGTGCAACACCAACAAGTGTGACGCCCATATCTTGAAGCATAGCCACATCTAAAGGTGAAATCGTTCTGACTTCACCTTTGCCGAGGGCATCATTCATTAAATCATTAGCAATACCTACATGATAATACGCCGAACCTGGACCGGCAGAAACTGAATCAAGTGGAATAGGCGCATTTCCGTTTGCTGTTTCGGCATGTGTACCTATGAAAAATGGTGAGTTATTTTGCATAGTAACTAAACCATCAAAAGGTGTTTTAGCAGCATTATTTCCTAAATCAAGATTGCCGCTAAACGCCATACCATGCAAAATTTCATGAGTTAATACACTTGTTAAATCATACTTATTTGCTACGGGCGCACTACTAAATGACATTTGATTCAAATCAGCAAGATTGATATAAAGTGTTGCATCAGGTGTACTCGCGTTACTTTCAGTGCCACTTGCTGAATCGGCTAAGAATTTTGTCGTCTGGGTTGCGCCGTTCGCACCAGTTGTATTGACCATCGTTGCTGTCGTTTCAGCAAGGGTTTTAGGCGATGTATTTTCCGTGAGTACATCAAGGTTGAATGTTACTTTTGAGCTAATAGATTTACCAAGATTATCTAAAGCTGTTTTCATATTTGCTTCAATGCTTGCTAGATTACTGCCTAAATTGGCATGGCTAAAATCAACTGAATATTTAAGATTCGTCCCGCCAGTGAGGAGGTTTGATGGTGCTGGCGCACTCGGGTCGTTAATAGTGACGTTCCAGTTATGCAGCGTCCAGCCTTTATTCCATGACACGTTATCGTTCCACACGGCGGTGAGTGTTTTGTCAGAAAATTGAATTTGCGTTCCTGTCGATGCTGTATTGACACTGATATGTGCAATTTCATTTCCTGTGCTTTTATTGGTTAGCACCACGGTATTGCCAACTACATCATAGTTGTAATCACTCGATTTGCCGTTTAACGTCACAGTCTCAATAGAGTTAGCCACTTGAACTCCCGTAACACCTTCACCAATCGTAATTTTTTCTGTGCCAGTGTTGCCATAGACCTGAAGATTATTAACGTTCGCGATATAACTTTGATTCTTATCGAGTTGGATTTCAGATAAAGTGAAAATCCCTTTTCCCGTACCATCAAGTGAAAGCAATCCTGACGCATTGGTAAAGTTTAGTGATTCATTGTGATTAGCAATAATACTGAGAGTGGCAATGCTTGTACCACTGCTAGAACTGACAGTTAACGTGCCTTGAGATGAAAGCAATAATGCTGGATCGTAGGTAATATTTTTAAGAGTGACAGACTCTACTGTACTATCAATAGTGATATTGGATACATTAGGAGAAATGGTTACGGATTCAACGCCTTGATTTCCGTGAATATTTAAACCATTTGTTTTGACGGTATACGTTAATCCTTGTCCTAATGTGACATCGTTTCCATTTGTTGTGTTTGTAGGCAGCGTTTTCTTATGCGAAAAAGGATTAAATGAATTAAACAACGAATTGATATCGGAAAAGGCATTGTTTAACGAATTGCCACTGTTAAACACATTAGAATAGTAATTTTCAAAATAGTTGAATAAATTATTGATATTTTGCATTTTTAACACCTATTACACTATATATTTAGTAATTGATTTTAATTATTAATTATCTAGTTCAATTGCTCTTTCGGATTTTTTATTCGGTTTGCAATTTTGTTGAAAAATTGAAAATCGAGCAGTGTAAAACGATCGAAGCAAAACTCATCGCCGCAGGGTTGTAAAACCTGCGATGATTTCTTTTTGATAATATCTTGTAGTTGGCATGACTAGATAATACAAGTTTAAAATGGGAAATAATCCCACGAAAATATGCTACATGGAATTTATATCTCTGTCAATACGGTTAAATGGCAAGCTCCTGAATGATCCCATATCGTCTCCGTTGCAAAAATATTTGATCATTGGCCGAATCTAAATCTTAAAAGGTAACAAAAAAGTTCAACTAAAATCTAATAAATTCATTCGCATTATCAAAATTGCGCAATTTCTGCATTGATGCACTCATTATTTACCCAATAAAAGTGTGAACCACGTCACACTTTGAGCATAATTTTCAAAAAAAGTGTGAACTGCGTCACACTTTTAGAATAAATATCGGATTTTATCTGTTCAACTGGTTATTATTTTCTGCGACGGTTTAAAATGATCCTGTTAACAAATTTAATAATTCGGATTGCAATGCAACACAATTCAAAATCAAATCAATTTTAGGGTGGGTAATTATGAAAAAAATCATTTTCTCAATGATATTACTACAGGCGTTAAGCTTAAACGTACTAGCGGATAATGATAAAAATGTATCTAGTCGAAACGAAGAAGGGGTAGAGGATTTAAATAGATCTAAAAGCAATCTGACGAGTTATTTTTGGGCGCAAGGGGCAAGTCCACGTAAGGACAACAGAGGAGGGGGTGGTGGTAGCATTGGAATTACTAATGTATCTGATCCTCTAATGGTGTCACATGGTGGAAATGTGATGTCAACCGTGAATACGACATTGATATTTTGGGGGAAATCTTGGGCACAACTTATTTTTGTTAGCGATAAAATAGCTGGCCTAAATTCGTTTTATAACAATTATCAAGCTTCTACTTACACGAAGACAGTAAGCGAATATTTGCCAAAACCGCTCAGTCATTTTTTAGTGAACCAAAATATGGATACGCTAACGGTTGCAAGTAGCGATACCAATAAAGTATTGACTGAAGTCTGTAAATTAGCAGGTTCGAATGTATCATCCAGTGGTACGGGATACTATGCAGTCTATTCCGATATTAAACGTGGATCAGCGAGTTACTGTGCTTATCATAGCGGGGGCATGTGTGGTGGAAAACCAGTGCAATTTGGATTTTTCTTTAATTTAGATGGCGATACGTCATGTGATCCACAAAGTCCTTATGCACCTCCTGTGAATAAAGCGGGGGCTCAAAATCCGGGTTACATTCTGCCTAAAACGGTTTCTGTCTACGCACAATCACAAGGTCTTGCCGCGTTAGCGAGTGTTAGCGCACATGAAATATCAGAAACGATTACTGATCCCATTTCATTTTCTGCAAATGGTGCTCAATTTTGGGGAGGATGGTATGACCCAAGTGGTGCTGAAAATGGGGATAAATGTGCATGGACATTTGGTCCTTCAAAAGTTGATCCAACCAAACCAGGCACGGTACTTTTCGGTACGATTCCATGGAAACTCCAAGGCGAGTGGTCAAATGCAGCGCAAAAAGCGGGAACAGGCTACTTGTCTAATGGCCTAAAAGGCTGCGTGAGTGGTTCTTAATTTACAAAAAATCAAAAGGTATTGGCCATGTTGAAAATACATCTGAACGTTCTTTCTCTTATCATATTGTTGTTTTCAACATCGCTTTTGGCAGACAACGCAGCAATCCCATTGGCTTTGTCTAATAACCATGCGACACGTGACGTCACCGACTATACGTTAAAAGAGAATGAATTGCGCCATGATATTGTTAAAAATAAAGTCAATGCATTGTCCGATAATTTTGAAGTACTTCTCAATAACGCTAGCGACTGGAAAACAAAAGAAGAGTGGATGGATTTAGCTAGAAAAAAATCGTCCGGCACTATACAAAACCTCAACGTGAGGTACCTTGATGATCTAGTGATGGTCTGTTTTTCAGTGAATTATAAAGAAAAGAAAAAAGTTAAAACGGATTTTATTGTTGATATTTGGCGAAAAAGCACGGATAAACTTGAAATTAGGTATGAATCAACACATCCCATGCCCCAATCATTATTTCAAGTTAGAAAGTGATTTAACATTACTTTTGAATTTAAGGTCAACAGATCTGCAAACTTATTTGAACGAACTTTAGGCCTGTCATATTGAAAGAATAATGTGGAAATTTAAAATGAATAAGAAATACTTAAAGCCAGCATTACTCGTTTTATTGCTTGCTAACTTAAATGAAATAACAAATGCGGCTCCTATTGTTTTAGATTTAAATGCGATAGCAACAAAGTACAAGCTAAAAAATGATATTCCTCCTCGTCTACAATGGGAAAATAACAATGGGTACTGTGGCGAAGTATCGATGATTAGTGCAGGACTTTATTATGGACAGTATATTTCTCAATATGATGTTCGGGCAATTGCGTCTTCAGGTGCATCGCAAAGTTTAGTGAATTCACAACTATTGCTTGGGCTAAATGATGATATAGCAGCAAAAGGCTTACGGTTGAAATATGAACGTAAATCAAGTGCATCAAGTAGTAGTTTTTATGCTTGGGTGAAAAATCATGTTTCTTTAGGGCATCCCGTCATTATCGGTGTTTTTAATAATGAGAACATACTCTATGGTGACAGCAATTTAAATCATGGTGATAATGAATATGATCATATTGTCCCTGTTATTGGTTTTGGCTCAAATCACCCATTTGGCAATACGTATTATCCAGATGATGTGATTATTCTTAGTGATAATGGTATGTATACTCCCCAAAATGGTGTACCGCCAGCTTATTACTATTCGCTTGAAATTCAAAAGTTCTTAGCTAATCGACAGACTGCTAATGCTTCAAACGGAAATATATATTCGCTACCTAAAGACCCTGTCATTAAATATGGTATAGCCATTACGGGGATCATTGATAATAAAAATGAAACGTTGCCTGTATTATTAACAACTTCTAGCAATTCAGAATTTCCAGAAATTACAGATGGAAAAAACACGCGACCTGCAGCGAGTTCTTTTGACTTAACGGTGACCGTTTCAAAATTAGTACCCAACGTGAATTACAATTTGTATCTTTACACAAAAGAAACAGATATACCTGTTGATAGTTTCAATTTAAATGCAAAAAAGTCAGGCATTAGACCCTGGCAAGTGATCAAAATAACTACGGGTACTACATGGTCTTCGACGATGAAAAATGTTAAATCCAGTAGTAAACTGTTTTTTAGAGCAGTAAAATCTTAAATGAAAATAGGTCAATATATGGAAAACTTTACGCGACTTAGTTATGTGCTGTTGTGATGGGTGCTGCTGCGTAGGTAGCTCGTAATTAATTATTTAAGTTATATAAAATCAATTGCTTATAAATTAATTGCCGCACTTTTAATACGACGGTTGTGCCCTAATTTCATAGGTAGCCATGTGAAATTGAGTATCATCTTCTTGTGGACAAGGGATAGTATGTTCAAATCTTATCGTCCAAGCCAATATAATCAATAGCTTATAATTCAATGAATTTCCATTTAATTCAAATTAACCATTTCGGGATAGCACTCAGGATAGAGATTTAAACTGTTTGGTAATTTCTAATCTAAAGTAGATATCAAATTTAATTCTCCTCCCGCACATAATCAAGACGCAACATTAATTTGTTTAGAATTCCTGTTAATCATATTCAGTCGTTATTGCTAAATCGATTTTCATTTTTGCTAACAATCAAAATATATTGCAATTTTTGATCATACTTTAACAAGACATCAAATGCTTTAAATACTTTGCTTTTTTGAGAATGAAAATAAATTTTCATTCCTTCGTCACCATTGACCAAAAAATTGGATTCGTATTCTTGTAAGTCAAAAGCAAACTTATCTATTTAAACTGTAGCCAAATAGCTTCCAAATATGGGGGTGGCGCGTGTTGAATTGCTCTAATCGCGAGAACATAATAAACATAAATTGCCACTTCGTCACCAAATCATCTGTTTGATCTGGGTTCTTGAGTGCTGTGTCGAAAATTTTGATGCACTTCTGTTTTCAATGAATAATGTTTTACTCATACTTAGGCACCTTGTTACTTTTAATTTAAGCAAACGGTTTTGCGGCAGATTTACCAACTTGTTCCGGGGGGTAAAGGTGGTATTAATAATTGTGAGGGTAGCAAATTTATTTGTAACGATGGTAAAGCAAGTGGCTCTAAAAAGGATTGCACTGCATTTATGGGGCAAATGCCTCCGACTACAACACCTTCCACAGCATCACAACCCTCACTAGTTCAACAAGTAGCAACTCCTCCAGAGAAGTTAATGCGTCTGGACTATGAAGGTTTTACCGTCTGGATTGATTGCGAAAAGCTCGGGGCAGTGAAGTTTCAGTACAATGCACAACATGATAATGGCTCGCTGCCACGCGAAGAGAAATTTGCCTTAGATCCTAACGTACCAGCACAATGCCAGCAAACCACGGCGAATGCGTATGGACATAATTATGATCGAGGTCATTTAGTCCCTGCTAATCATTTGGATTACTCAGCAGCAGCGATTAAGGCCACTAACAATATGACCAATATTCTGCCTCAAGCAGCGAATATGAATCGCGGTGCATGGCTCGAAACTGAGGAAATTATTGAATGCTATCGTGATATTTCTGAATTGCTTGTTATCGGTGGCGTAATCTGGGGAGACAATTCAGCAGATGATTATTTTGTAAAATCGCATGGTGTGAAAACCCCTGATGCTTATTGGAAAGTCGTGATACGAGGCAGTGGTCAGAATGAACAAGCGATTGCTTGGATAGTTCCTAATTCACAAGGGGCAGTCCGTAAAAATGTGAATCAATATCTGGTGACCGTGCACGACATTGAAAAAATCACCGGTGAAAAAATACCCGTTGCTGAGTATGTCAAAGACACTAAACCCAACGTATCATGGACGATACCTATTGGCTGCAATAAAGGATGATTGACTCTATCTCGGATAGTTTATTGATAATTATGGGAGAGAACGATCGTATTATTGCCTTGATGCAAGAAGTGGGTGTTTACGATCAAATGCAACTAGCTCAGCAGTCAGGCCAAGATGTGGTATTAGTGTCAGGTAGTCATATTTTTATCTGGAGCATTGACGAGTACATTTATTACTTCAGTGATAATCCCATTGAACGTGAGCAAGTACTCCTAGAATTTACACTGTCTGCGAATGAAATTACAACGTCAACACGTCATTAAGATGTGTTTTCGTAATTGAACACATGAGCGTAATTGAAAGGCATGTTGCGTACTCTTCAACTGTTTCGATTGCATAGTCATCACTTGAATAAATGATTCGCTGAATGGTTATAGCATGGGTGTTAAAAAAGTGAATTAATTCGTCTTAATGTGCAGCAATTTTATGCTATTTACGTACATGCTTTATTTATAAGTTATTGCTTATTAACGATTAAAATTAATTTACAAACATTATTATTTTAAAGTAGTTGAAATAATCTAAAAGATATGAATCAGAATTGACATCTAGCTATGTGAGTGGTAATATATTGCACATGGTTTCTCATGTGA
>Ga0194045_1000121_pt1 | contig 23322 bp, 7 predicted proteins | sample JunL6211m_MetaG_FD_161686 | JGI IMG/M metagenome (GOLD analysis project Ga0194045, IMG submission 161686) | Anoxic zone freshwater microbial communities from boreal shield lake in IISD Experimental Lakes Area, Ontario, Canada - Jun2016-L626-11m | ecosystem: Environmental > Aquatic > Freshwater >...
TCCTTGCTCTGCCGTCTTGGTACTCCAACCCCAGTTTGGCATGCCCCTCTTGAATCAATGCGGTAACCTTGCCCCTGCAGAATCCTAACTTTGCTGCAATCTGCGAATTCATCAAGCCTTCCTGAAAAAGGCTCATCACTTGCTCAACATCTTTGCACTCTGTGGGATCTTCTTTAAAGTCCACTACGATTTCCAATTCAGGTTGGGGTTCAGAAGGTGGGGTTGCATTCATAAAGCCATAAAGGTTGTTTACCACGCTTATTTTAAAGCGCCCTTGAAGGTAACCTTTCTTAGATTTTCGCTCCCCCATTTGGTAAAGCGAAATCTTACCTCCGATGAGGGCCAAAAATAATTGCCTGATCTTTAGTTGTTCTGCAGCATTATTTGAACAAGCGCTTTCGATCAGAAGTTGATCCAGCTCTTTGAATTTTTCAGCAACCTGCTCCTTGGAAGGTATGATCTGCTTCTTGTTTGTTGCGTTTTCAAGTTGGCTAATCTGAAGATCTAATTCCGCCCGCATACTTCGCTTCTGCTTCAGAACTTTCATGTTTTCCTGCATGTCGGTGTCTGTCTCACCAGGGTTTTCATTTAAAGTCTTTATTTGAAGCGTGAGAACTTGTCGACTTCTCTTCAATTTGATTAGTTGGTGCTCATCAGGCATCTGTACAAAGTCGAGCTTTGCTTTAAAAGATTCATAAACCAAATCCAAAAGACCATGGCTCTCTTTAAGAATCACGCCAACCTTTTCGCATAAAACTTTTAAAGCTAATTCTCTGGGAAGATGAGAAAACAAAGGCCTCTCGCATGCTGGCAACGCAACACACTTTGGACAAAACATGTACCTGCCATAATAGCCGCCCACGAGCAGGTTTTGTTCGTGGGTTGGGCAATAGAACATGCCGTTTAAAACTCTCGGTCTTTTGGAAGAATCTAAATCATTGGGCTTTCGCCCTTTGACATCGCTTGCATTGGATTCCAATCTTGCCTGTGCCTTATACCAAAGTTCATCGCTGATAATCCTTTGGGTTTCAAACTGTTTCTGCTTAAGCGGTTCTTTGCGTAAAACTTGGGTCCCATAGTCCTTTTTTGAATTCCAGACACATTGTTTTTTGCCATAACTCCATTGGGCAGCATAACGATGGTTTCGCAGAATCATTGCCACCCTTGCGGCACTCCATCCTGCACCTTCACCCCATTTCGGAAAATTCGTATTCAGTTGCCTTGCGATTTCTCTCATGGACAATTCTTCAACTGCGAACCAGTTAAAAATCTTCTTCACGATTTCTGAGTTTTCAGGATGAATCGCAGTATGATTTTTCGGGGTGCCCTTTTTGGTTTTCAAGTGCGGATCAGGAATGCCTTGATAACCAAAGGTGATAGCCCCTATAACAAATTCCTGGTCAAACAGTCTTTCATGAGATGCTCGGATCTGGCCAGAGTTCGCCGATGCAGTCATTTCATCGAACATTGCATAAAAAGCAAGTTTGGCTCCCCAACTGCTTTCATCTGCGGTGTCGATATTTTGGTTGGTAAAAACACAACGAATACCCCGCCCGACAACTTCATCTTCCACTAAGGTCAAGGCCTTGGAGGTTTTTCTTGCCAATCGACTTGTCGAAAACACAAGCAAAACCTGAATAGCTTTTGCTTCAAGAAGCCTTTTGATTTGATTGATTCCAGGCCGATTGGATTTTGAACCGCGGGTTGCAAGATCGTAGAGGATGTTTTCCAAGGGTACATAAATCTTTTCCCTTGTTGCAAACTCCAGGCACTTTCTAACTTGATCAGGTGCTGAATCTTGGTATTTGGTACTAAACCTTGCATACACAGCGCCAACGGTTGGCCATCGATCTTCGGGTACCTGCTCCAGATACATTTGATAAGTTTCCAGGACTTCTTTTTCGGTACGAGTTTTAAGTTCTTGAATTATCAGTTGACGCTTGCTTATCGGTTTTTTAGAGCTACTATTACCAGCAGGAAAGATTGGCAGAATCCCTGCGAATAACAATAGAGTCGGCCATTGGGTTTGCCCCTGATTCTGGCATGGAAATTTGTCCCGAATTTGTCCCTGTTTTGGGTCAAAACAACCATTTTTAACGGTTAGCGACCACCACCTACCAGCAGCACTTAAACTATTGCAATTAAAGGGTTTATAGCGTAAAATCAAGTGGTGTAAGGACTTGCAAAAAGGGGGTGGTGAGTTTCCCGCCCTCTCCGCTTGGTTTAAGTACAATAAATTAATTAACTCATTTCACAACAACACTTTAAGATTTTAACTGATTTTTACATAAAATTAGAAACCTTCAATTTGTCGGCTTTTTTTGTCGGATTTTTAGTGGTTTTTGTCGGATTTTGCCATTTGAAGTGAACAACCAACCCTAAAAATTTTTGCTTGGACCATTTGTTTTTTTATTCATCACAGTCTTAGAATAACGCATCAACTTTTCCAAAGGGAGTGCGTTATGGCAAAAAAATTAACATGGAATAATTCAGCTAATCAATTCCAAAGAGAGATCGGCAACATCCAAGGAAAAAAAAGTTCGCCAAGATTTTACCTTGGGTGTAATAAAAACAACGCTATTGCAAATTGTCAAAGGTTGGAATCACTATGGAAAGCTGTTAAAGACAGGCAGGATAAAAACGAAAAGAATATTGATTCATCTGAAAGTCCAAGTTGGAATGTTGAAACGCTTGCAATGGCATCTGCGATAGCCAAAGGCTCATGGTCAGTTTTGTTGACTCCCCCCATACTTAATGATCTCGAAGAAATGTCGAAATGGCATAAAGGTCTATGTAAATGGTTCCCAATGATTCAAGTCGAGGTGGAAGAAAAATACAAACATTTAATTGATAGTGGCACTAAATCACTCATCGAAAAACTCCATGGAGTCAAGGAGAGAGAGGATATAAGACATCAAACAAAAATAAATGAAATCAAACGAATAACAAATATTTTTGGTGGCAAAATCCACACGATGGAAACCTTATTTGAAGCTATCAATGCATTTATTACAGAAATTAAAAAAGAAAAAGACATTGATGACATACCAAACCAATCTGCCAAGGAACAATCGAAAAGAGCAATTAGGATTATCAACCACACGCAAGATGTTTCACTTTCCGAGTTCGACAATAAAACGATATATGAAATTATAAAATTCTGGGAAGATCGACCAAAATCAAGTTTAAATAAAAAGTTTAGCTACGCTACATGCGTAAACACCTTAACTTTCTTCAAACAGTTCCTCAAGTGGCTGAATAAATCACCTAATTTCCCTTGGAAAAAACCAGATGATTTAGAAATAGAAAAAATATCAGTAAAATTTTATAACGAAGAAATCAAGAATATGATTTTTTACACCGAGGATGAATTCAAAATTCTTTGGGATTTTGCTACCGTTTTCGAAAGAAAAATGCTGTTGCTAGCTGTTAATTGTGGATTTGGGGCAAATGATATAGCAAAACTGACATGGGAAAATGTTTTTGATAAAACTATAAAAGGAATTCGCCCCAAAACAAGAGTTTATGGAGAATTTGTGCTTTGGGATATCACCGAAAAAGCAATGGGTAAACGAAAAAAAGAAGGATTTGTTTTTACAACAAAAAAAGGAAAGTGTTTAACAGGAACTACTAAAAACGGAAATCGAATAATGACGATTCCAAATGCATGGAAAAGACTCCTTGATCGTATTCTAAAAACACACACGGATTTCAAATGTTTATCTTTTCATAAAGTTAGAAAAAGTAGTGCAAACATGATTAGAAAAATCGCAGATGGTGAAACTGCAAGTGTTTTTTTGAGACATGGAGAACCAGTTAAAAAGCGTAAAGAAGTCGAAACCTATACTACTCCTGCATTTGAAAAGGTATTTGAAGCACAAAAGATATTATGGTCTAAGTTTGAGACTATTTTTACTGACATAGAAAATGTTAATACATCAAAAAAACTTACATTACAACAAGTGAAGGAAATTCAAAAACTTAAAAAAGAAGGTATAACCTCTGCATTTTTAGCAAAAAAATATCTTGTAACACCAAATACTGTTAGAAAGATTTGCAGAAAACCAAAGGAAACAAGTTTATAAACATCAGTCCAATCACCCAAAGGATTTATAAGAGGTATTTCCCTGCTGAACTTAAATCCTTATCAGTTTGTCGAAATCTTGTAGCTTTTAATTGAATAGGTCTTAAAAGTGTTACCTTTGGAGTCCTCCTTTTTTGAAAGGTTATTTCTGCTGAAATAACGATCCAAATGGAAATAAAAACCCGTTTCTAACGAAGTACACTTGTAGCGATTCATATTTTTCATTTTTAAAAGGGGTTATTCATGGCGATGGCAATTTATCAAAGGATTTCATCTGTACAACAAGATATGCGTTCACAAAAAGCTGATTTAGCTAGTTATGCTAAAGGTAAAGATGTTGTTTGGTACTCAGATATTGCTACAGGCACCAATTTCAACCGAGATGGTTGGAAAAAACTCGAGAATGATATATCAGTAGGGAAAATTAAAGAATTGGTCGTTTGGAGGCTAGACAGATTAGGTAGAACCGCAGGGGAAACAATATCTTTGTTAGATCGTCTTGAATCTTTAGGTGTAAAGTTTGTTTCGATCAAAGACAATTTCGACCCATCGACAATTACTGGAAGGCTAATGCGAAATATCTTGGCATCATTCAGTGCTTACGAGACTGAAGTTAGAAAAGAAAGGCAGTATGCTGGTATTGCTGCTGCTAAGGCACAAGGAAAAAAATGGGGAGGCAGAGCAAAAGGTGTAAGAATCACTTTGACTAAGGAAAAAGAGCATCTTTGCCAAAAAATGAAAAATGAAGGAAACAAAGTAGCATTTATAGCTAGGTCGCTGGGCTTATCTCGTAAAACCGTCTATGTTGCTTTAAAAGCGAGTTAATTCACAATCTTAAAATAAAAACGAACCATGATTATTTAAGATAAATGTTTTTACCAGCGAGATTAATCAATTAATTACGACCTTTCTCCTGTCTAAACAATAATATATTTAAATCCGCACCTGAATAAGGCTTGTTGTTTTCATAAAAATTATGGCGGAGGTAAGATATCAAGAAAGAGACCACTGGTAGTATTTCCCCCGCTTGAGTTTAGCGTTACAGAACCCTGTGTGTGTCCTAATATAACCTCTGCTTGACAGATGTATTTATCGGAAAGACTTAATTGTTTCCCAATTTCTTTTCCGTTGATGGAGCCATTTGCAGAAACAGATCCTTGGACAAGCCCCCCAGTGCTTGCGGTTCCAGAGACTCCAACATTGATTGCAGTTCCAGAGACCAACGCACGAATGTTGGTCATTGTCGCATTGTCAACTGAATCCCATATTTCTAGCACCGCACGTCTGCCCTTCAATGAGTAGTCGCATAATATGGTTTGGTTTACAGGTCTACCTTTGCAATCCTTGTGAACTACAGGGATGATCAGTGGATCTTGAATACCGTCTATACGCATTAAGAAATAAACATCGGGGTTACTGTCATACAAATAATTAAGTCCGCCAGTCACATAAGTCCAACCGAAATCCCATGCCTTGTCTTTCCAAGTAGAAGTTAACTGGAATTTTAAGACCAACGGGACATACTCTGGCTTAGGAGGAAAAGTATTTTTGGTATCCGCCTTTTGGGGAGATGTATCCTTGGTATCATTACCCTTGGTAGGGAGCTTTAAGAATCCAAAGGTCACCATCACAATAATTACTACATTAACTAATACTGCGGTAATGATTTTTAGCTTGGTCATGGTGTAATTAAACCTTAATATAGTTAAGTTGTTTTATATAAATTTTCACAGTCTTATTTTTTAAATAATTAAGATCTTTGTCAAATACAATTTTGTGATTTTCATCGTAAATTCCACCAAGCGTTTACGGGGTCAGAAAAATTATTCTTAAGCCATGCAAACCTCACAATAGTCAAATCAGGATAACGCTTAACAAATGCAAACTATTTAGCCGATTATTTGCCTAAAATTAATCCAATATTTAAATTACAATGACTTCAGTTGATTGTTTTGTAATTAAGGTTAATTTATGAAAAAGTATGCTGCCCCATCTCATCCAAGTGCATCAGCATTTATTCAAACTGGTTTATTTTCAAACCTTAAGACTTTTTCTGAATTAGAACGCAGGATAGAGGATTTACCCTCCGCAAAAAACAAAGGTGATGGATTTGAAGTTTTTGCAGAAGCCTATCTAAATCTGTTTTCATTAGAGAAATTCAAATGTATTTGGGTTGATAAGAAAATCCCGCCAAAAATTAGAACTAAACTGAAATTGTCTCCAAAGGATGCTGGTGTTGATGGCATCATTGAAACGATTTCTGGTGAATATCATGGATATCAAGTTAAATTTAGATCTGATCGAAAACAACTTACTTACACAGACAACGCTACTTTTTTTGGTTTAACAGATTGTTGTGATTTTAGGCTTTTGTTTACCAATTCTGAAGACATTTCAAATATAGCTGAAGAACGAAGCGGTTCTGGAAGTATAAGAGGTACTGAACTAGATAAGTTAACTCCCGCTGATTTTGTCCGAATTTCAAATTGGCTAAAAAGTAAGCGAGTTACCTTTAAGAAAAAGAATCCTCGTCCGCATCAGAAGCAAGCCCTTAAAGCAATAATCACTGCATTAAAAATCAATGATAGAGTTACTGCTGTTATGGCTTGCGGTACTGGAAAAACATTAGTTTCGTTATGGGTTGCTGAAAGTGTTGCTGCAAAAACAGTTCTTGTACTTCTTCCTTCTTTAGCGTTACTTAGGCAAACCCTTAAGGAATGGGTGCAAAACACTATTTGGGAGAAATATGACTTTCTTTGCGTATGTTCAGATGCAACAGTAAGCCAAGGCGAAGATGAACTTGTTGTAAAGCCAACAGAACTAGAATTTTCTGTTACTACTGATTCTGCGAAGGTCAAAAAGTTTATCAATCATTCCTTTGATGGTATCAAAATTGTATTTTCTACATACCAGTCAGCTAATGTTGTAGCTAATGGGATACCCAAAGGATTTAGCTTTGATTTTGGCGTTTTTGATGAGTCTCATAAAACTGCTGGTATTCATGGAACTAGCTTTAATTTTGCTTTGGAAAACAAGAATATAAATATAAAAAAGCGACTGTTTCTAACCGCTACTCCACGACATTATAACCTGCAAAAAAAGGATATTAATGGTGACCCTGTTCTTACATATTCAATGGATCAGCCAGATGTTTATGGTCCCGTAGTTTTTAATCTTTCCTTTGCCGAAGCCGCAAAAATGAAAATCATCTGCGATTACAAGGTGATTATCTCTGTAATTACTTCGCCCATGATTGATCAACATTTTTTGAATAGTGGGAAAGTGGTTTTGAAAAACCAACCGATTGTTGCAAGGCAAGTCTCGCATCAATTAGCATTGAAAGATGCGTTAAAAAAACACAACATAAAAAAGATATTTACTTTTCACCATAATGTTGCTTCTGCGAAGTCCTTTTCATCAGAAGGAGCTGAAGGTGTAAGTTTTCATCTTCCAAATTTCCATGTAAATCATATTAATGGAACCATGACCACTGCTTACCGTGAAAAAGTCATGGAAGAATTTAAAAATGCAGAAACAGGTTTGCTCTCGAATGCTCGTTGTTTAACTGAAGGAATTGATGTTCCAGCAGTTGACATGGTTGCATTCATGTCGCCAAAAAAAAGCAAGGTTGATATCGTTCAAGCTATTGGGCGAGCGATGAGAATTGCTATTGGAAAAGAAAAGGGTTTCATCTTCATTCCGTTATATCTGGAACAAGCTAAAAACGAATCCATCGAATCAGCTTTAGAAAGATCAAATTTTCAAGAAATATGGGCAGTTTTACAAGCTATACAAGAACAAGATGAAGTTTTTGACCAAATCATTCAACAGTTAAATGCATGCACAAAACTTAAGAGGAAAGGATTCAATGATGCTAGGCTTTCAGGAAAGTTGGAAATTATTGGTCCAACTATATCGGTAAAGAAGCTCCAGAAGTCTATCACCACTTTGTTAGTCGAGAGATTATGCAAGACTTGGGATACGATGTTTCAGATGTTGCTCATGTTTAAGAAAAAACATGGTCACACGAATGTTCCATTAAAAGCAAAAAAGCCTTGGGATGAATTAGGCATATGGGTTGATAAAGTTCGTGCATTAAAAAGAAATAAGCATCTTATAACTGACAGAGTGGAACAGTTAAACAAAATTGGTTTCCGCTGGCTGGTCGATGGTGAAACCTTGGAAACTACAGATGGACTATTTAATGAATATCAAATAATGAACATATTTGGGTTTTCAAGAATAGGTGTTTATCGCAAAAAAGGAATGATTAAGCCTGTTGGTTATGCAATATCAGCAACTAGACTTAGTCCTTTTTACCACTCCCGCCAAATTGGTGAATTAAAGAAAAAACTCGGAATAAGTCTGGACAATACAAAAGGGCTATTAAGTGAACAACAATTTACGCAAAAAACAGGTTTAACTGGAATTGGAAAGTATCGTAAAAAAGGTTTAATCAAGCCTATAGGATTTGGAATTTCAGGAACTATGATTGGTGCTTACTATCATCCTCGTCAAATAAAAAAATTAAAGCGGGATCTAGGAATCACAATAGACGACACCACTGGTTTGTTGAATGAAAAACAATTTGGAAAAGAATTTGGTTCAACTCGTATTAATTTTTACCGCAAAAAAAAGTTTATCAAGCCTGTCGGCTATGGAATGACACTCGGAAGCAGGGTAAGTGCAATGTATCATCCCCGTCAAATTGCAGAATTAAAGAAAAAAATTGGGGTCACATTGGAGTATACATCTGGGCTATTGCATGAATCCCAATTTATAAAAATTTCTGGTTTAACAAATGTTGCTAAATATCGAAAAAGAAAAGATATAATCCCAATTGGTTATGCATTAAACAGCAGTGGAGTTGCCCCATACTATCACCCTCGACAAGTTAAGGAATTGAAAAAAAAACTCGGAATTAATCTAGATAATTTGAAAGGATTACTTAACGAAACCGAATTCGCAAATCTTTCTGGTTTTTCAATGATTGCTAAATATCGAAAAAGAGGAGATATAATTCCAATTGGTTATGGATTAAACAACTCAGGAATAGCTCCGTACTATCACCCTCGACAAGTTAAAGAATTGAAAAAAAAACTCGGAATTAACTTAGATAATTTGAAAGGATTACTTAATGAAAAGCAATTCATTAGGTTTTCTGGTTTCACTAAGATTAATGCATACCGAAAAAAAAACTTGATAATTCCAATTGGTTATGGATTAAATAGCTCAGGAATTGGTCCTTACTATCACCCTCGACAAGTTAAAGAATTGAAAAAAAACTTAGGAATCAATCTAAATAATTTAACAGGATTGCTTAACGAAACCAAATTCGCAAATCTTTTTGGTTGCAATCGGATTACGATTGCAAAATATCGAAAAAGAGGAGATATAATTCCAATTGGTTTTGCATTAAATAGTGCAGGAGTTAGACCGTATTATCATCCCAGACAAATCCAAGAATTAAAAAAGAAACTTGGAATTAATCTAGAAATTATTGATGGAATTTTGTTTGAAAAGTAATTTAGAAAAGAATGTTGTTAAACCAAAATCAAAGATTACCGCAAAAATGGTCAAATCAAATCTGTTGGTTATGCCAAGTCTAACGCTGGGCTTTCTCCGTTTTACCACCCACGCCAAATCAAGGAATTTAAAGCTAAACTTCAAAAAATAGCTGCGAGCAAATCTTAGCAACACCTCATTGCCGATATCTGTCCTTTATTTGCGTTTATTCCTTAATGGGCGAGATTAGGGTTAAGTTTCTGCTTTAAACGCAAAACAAGATGGTTTAATTGCATTGCAGGCAAGTTCTAGTGGTTGACATAAAAACATACGGGCATAACCACAAGTTCATTTGGGAAGCAGTCATGGAATCAATTGGCTTCAAGTCATTTAGGTAGCCGTGTTTACTTGAGAACAAATATTTTTAGAAACACCCATTGTTAAACAGATCAAGCCAAGGAAGAATTTTTTTATAAAAACCTTCCCACAAAGTATATTAAAGCCTTACTCCATAAGTGTTTTACCTATCCACGATTTTTTTTAACCTGCTTATAAAAGAAAGGTGTTATTGCTGTACTGGTACTTACAACAAGGATAAGCCCAATAAGTTTTCTTGAATAATTAATGAATTAATACTTTTGTAACAAATTGAAAAAAGTTTTTTCCTTACTCGTTTTGATAGTATTCAAATCCATTTTCTAAAAACCATTTCAGCATAAATCTAGTTCTTTGATCTTGGTCTGATTTTAAAGCAAAGGAGTAACTCGTTTCTGGCAGAGATTGAATCTTATTGATAACAAAAACCAAACTGCCAATTAATGCACAACCCCAAGCAGCATAAGTAAGAACTTTGCTAACCCAACTTCTTGATGAAGGTTTATTGACAATGCAGTCATTGGCTGCAATTGTAATTGATTCATCATTGAAAGCATACTCAACTGATTCTTCTTTAAAACTATCCTCTGTTGTTGTTTCTTTGGCTTCAAATGCAATTGGTTCATCATTGAAATCACTTACAACTGGTGAGTGATTGATATCACTCTCAACTGCTGGATCTTTGATATCGCTTCCCATTACCAATAAAATTTCATCATCTTGTTTATCTTTAAGTGGAACTGATTTCCATTCCTCAAAAAACTGCTTGTTTTGATTGTAAATTTTCAACAAATCAGCTTTTTCCTTTACCAAAAATCCTCTTGAACTGGAAACTAAGTGACACTTGCGTAAATCCCACTCTTCTGGTGCAGAATTGTATTTCCAAACATGTTTTTTACCTTTTGAAAGATATACCGCAGCACCCGAAATTGAGATTATTTTTTCACAATAAACGCTACCAAATACATCGTTTAATTTTTGAATTTGTTCTACATTATCTTTGTTATATTTTTCATATTTTTCTTTAAATGTGCTAATACTATGATTCCAAACTTTTTGAAGAAAACGCTTGAATTGTGATTTGATTTCCAGCTTCCCATTATTGCCGTTATTTGTAATTGCCATGTGAAAATGAGGATATTTGTAATCATCAAATTCAATTACAAATTCCCACTCAAATTCAAAGGCTTGACTTTTGGAATCATCTTTTAATTTCTTCTTGAAACCCTTTAACAACTCGCTTGTCATAAACCAACCTAAAGGAAATGAAATATTTTCAAGCCTAAGTACTACAAAATAGTCTGGTGGAGATAAATAATAGTTCACTAATCTAATTTTAGTTTCCTTATTTGTTTGGAATTTTATGCAATGAATGCTTTTACATTTTTTACTAGTACAAGCATACTGTTGACCGCAAACAGTATAAACTTTTTTTCCTCTTAAAGAAATTCTGCAGTCATACCACTTGATTGGCATCGTATATTTATATTTTCTTTTTGTAATCATTTTGTCTCTTTTGCTATATATGTCTTGGTTAAGCCTTTCGTTCTCGGTTAGAGAAATATGCCTTCACTTTTTTGATTAACTTTTCATCGTAAACTCGGATACCTCCAATCTTTTTTGGTTCTGGTATCGCCAATATTTCGTGACCATATTTGATCTTGTAAAATGGGACCTTTAATTCAAACGAGATTTCTTTCAAAGTTTTTAAAGTTTTCATGCTTCTCCTTTGGGGAAGAATTATTAGTGCCATTTATATATGAGTGTGCTTTTGTTTTTTTCTTGAGAAAAAGAAAAAAATAAATTCGATCCCAAGAACCGTGTTTATTTCATGATTGCTTAAAAATGATAATTTAGATTTGCTAATCTAAATATGATCGTATTTGAATTACCTAACTATCTACCACCATGTGTCCAAGCAGTTTGTTGTCGGATAATTTATATATTTTTGTCGGATTTATTGTGATTTTATCGTTTTAAATATGACAAAGAAAAAACCCTTAAGTTGTTTTTTAGTATAGATTTATGAAAAATAATGCATCTTATAAATTAGAATCCCGCCCTCTCCGCTTTGGACTTTAGCACCCAATTCCTCTAACTCGCAAGAGTCGGCACAAACCCCTAAACTGCAGCGGATTTACATCCGCCGCTCGATAAGAAAGGTGGGCTTGGAATTATCTATTCCTATTAGCCGACATAAACTCCGCCGGTGTTAGTGGGGTCGCCGCTGTAGTAGGAGAACAGCAGATCCAAGTCTGGGAAGCTGAAGACATTAACTTGAGGTGCGCCGCCTGGGCCTGCGCCGGTGAGAATGTCTGCAATACCATCGCCGTTACCATCGTTGATGCCGACGCGAACGCCGCCTGTGAAGTCTTCAGCGTAAGCCATGAACTGGGAAAGTAATGCGCCGCTGTATGGGTCCCATACTGCAACGATGGGTGCTCCGCCTTGGCCTGCTCCGGTGAGTACTTCGATGTTGCCATCGTTACCGATATCACCTGCTGCGACGAATACGCCGCCGGAGAAGGATATAGGATAGGCAAACCATTGGCTGATGATATCGCCAGTGGCGCCATTGAAGACTTTAACATGGGGTGAACCACCTGGGCCAGCGCCGGTGACTAGATCCAAGATTCCATCGTTGTTGAAATCGATGGATGCAATACTTACGCCACCGCTGAAGGCTTGGTCGTAGGCGTAGAATGCTCGAAGAACGGTAAGGCCATCGCCACTGAAGATACAAACTTCTGGGCCACCGCCTGGGCCAGCGGCTGCGATGATATCCATGATTCCATCGTTGTTCACATCGTAAACCGCAACGTTAACACCGCCCCTAAAGGCTGGATCGAAAGCCCAGAATGCTTCCATGACTTCGCCGGTTTGGGAATTAAGGATAGCGATAACTGGGCCGCCACCGAATCCTGCACCTGCGATGATTTCTGATACGCCATCGTTGTTAAAGTCGCCCGTGGTAACGCTGATATTACCGCTAAATCCGGGGAAAGGTATCGCAGTACCAGTTTCTGCACCGGTAACGGGGTCATGAAGAGTAACAGTACTGGATCCACCAGAAGCAGGTGGTGGCGCTGCAATAACCATGGGGGCAGTAGGCGTTGGCGTTGGCGTTGGCGTTGGCGTTGGTGTAGGTGTTAGCTCCACGACATCTGTCACGCCAATCACGAATGTCTTTTCCGTGTGCAGGCCACCTGCGTCGGTCGAGCCGATGCGGACACTGTAAGAATTCTTGGCCTCGAAGTTGAACGAGGTGGCAGCCTTCAGCGTGTTGCCCACAATTGTGAACGAGGCGTTGTCGGTGCTGCCTGTGCCCGAGACAAGCGCGTAGGTGAACGAATCGCCGATATTTAAGTCGGTGGTAGATAGAGTGCCCACCACTGTACCAGCAGGTGCATTCTCAAGTACGGTGCTTACGGAAAGGGAGATGTCCGTTGGCGACAGATTGGTAGCTACGCCGGTTATGATCTTCGTGCCGGTAACCCACAGGTTGCCATCAGTGACGCTCGTAGCAATTGTGAAGTTGCCATGGAAACTCGGTGCAGGTGTGAAAGTAAGCGCCGACAAAAGCGTGTTGACATCTGCACTTGCACCGCTCGCAGACCAAACTCCGGTGGTAGCATCGTAGGTCGAGGTAACTACCCCGGAAGTGCCAGTATTCAGGATGCCTGCAGCAGGGTTCGAAAGCGTCAGCGTGACCGTCAAGGGAGCGTTGTCCGCATCGCTGACCACGATATCAGTCAGGTTGAGCGGCGTATCTTCCATGTAGGTTTCTGGCGCGCTAAAGTTCGTCGCCCCCGGTGCAGCTTTAAGCGTGTCGATCTGGATTGACTGGGTGTTGCCCCTAATTGCGTTGCCTAGGCCACTGCTGAACACTGCCGTGATCGTATGCACGCCAGTGGAGAGAGTCGAGCTGGTGAAGCTAGCCGCGCCGAAGAGGTTCACGGCAACCGGCGTGCCTACATTCACTCCATCGACCTTGAACTGAACAGTGCCCACCGTCGAAGCCGGGACGAAACCGAAGTTCCGTGCCTGCTGCGTGCCGGGATCTTGCACCTCGACGTAAACATCCGTCATCGCGGTGAATGTTACGCTGTCGCCGTTCACAGCGTTGGTGTGGGATGCCGTAAGGAAGGTGATGGATTTAGCCGGCGAGACGGCTATAGTTCCCGGAACGACCGTGATGTCGTAGTTCTTCGAGGTGGCATTCGTAGCGCTTACTGGCACTGTGATTGGGAATGTCATGTTGCCAACATATGGATTTGCCTTGATCAACGCGAGCGCCTCGGCGGGCCCGACAGAAATCAAAGTGTTGAAAAGCGCGGCATTTGGGCCGATTATGGCGAAGATCGGCTGGGTGGTCAGCGAGCTAGCGTCTTCACCGTCGATAAGGAAACCAGAGTAGGTGCCAGAGAATTGGGCGGCGCCCAGACCGGGATACCAGCTAGTGTTATTGACGGTTAGGGTTAGGCGCGTCTTGTTAATCGTCAGCGTGCCTGCATGATAGGTGATTGCGTAGTTCGGAGCTACGGCATCGGATGGCTCCAATGTGTAGACGCCAGCATCTCTGCTAGAGGAATCCCGCGTCACGACTGCCTGATTCGGCAGGCTGGAAATGGTATCGCCATTGACCAGACCTTGGTAACTCACAGTGAAAGTCGGCACCGGCCGATTGCGGTTGATCACAAAACTATCGGCGGTGATTGTAAGTGATGCAGGAGTAATCGTGAATTCCGCAGGCACCACAACGATGTTGTAGTTCGGGTCGCTTACCGTGATGCTGATCGGATAAGCACCAACGTTGCTTGTGGAAACAACGGTCGCGAGAACAGGGGAAACAGATAGGGTGTTGACCGTATCCGAACCAACCAAACCATTCGTCGAATAAGTCAGTGTCGGCATCGTGCCACCGTAGACCATCGTCTTGGCATCGATCGTAACGGTGAGGGTAGCCTGAGTAATTGTAAGGTTTGCAGGAACATAGATGGCCGTGTAGTTAGAGTCAACTAAGCCTGCGGCAGTAATACCGTAGGTGCCCACTGAAGTTTGTGCGGCAACAGTGCTAAGCGTCGGCAGTGTGGCGAGCGAACTAGCAGAATCTTGGCCGACAAATCCGGTGATTGCATAGGTTAGCGTAGGCAGTGCGGCACCATAGACCATATGCTTATCGTCAGCGATGACAGTTAGAGTAGCCTTGGCTACATTAAAGGTGACATCAACTGGGGCTGCAGCATTGATGTTGCCATCGCCAGTCTGCGTAGCCCGCACGGTGATCGTGCCGGCGCCAGTGACTACAAGGTTGCCATCGATGATGGTGGCGGGCCCAGAGATAACGGAGAAGCTGACCGGCAGGCCGAAGCTGCTGGTGGCAGCCAATGGGATAGGAATTGCACCATAGGCGGTGTCGGCGATCGGGGCGAATGCAATCGACTGGTTTGCCTTGGTGATATTGACATTCGCAATGTTCGAGGTGCTAGTCGTGTACCTGGCCCCCGGGATCGTGTTGCCGTTATACACGACATGGAGGAAGTGGTTGCCCACGAGAGGCTGCGCGGTGCCAACGATGACCGTGCCCGTGGCATCTAGGGTACGCATGCCGAGCAATAAAGTACCTTCATAGAAGCTGACGGTACCGGCCCCAGGAGAGTTCGTACCATCCTGATTGGTAACGGTGACCCTTGCCTCGACTGGGGTGAACGCCATGGCGGTTCCAGGGGTGATCGTCAGTGTGGTCGAGGTTGCAAAAACGGTGCTTTCGATCGTGCCAACGCCAGAGGCGAAGCGCAGGATCGCGTTGTTCGGGCTCGAGAGTTGCATCGTGAACTGCTTGGCCGCCAAGATGCCAGTGCCCCTACCGATCGGCACCTGAATGAACTTCGAAGAAGAATCACCCGGGGCCCAAGTGAGGGTGCCAGTGACCGGTGTGTAATCTCCGTTGGCCGAAGTGGCTGTGCCATCTGCCGTGGTGTAGTTCACGCTAAGGGGCAGCAGCGAAGAAGCCTCACCTGTAACGCGAATCTCGAAGGTGAGTAAGTTACTTTGTCCCGCACCAGTAGAGGCCGAAGCGTTGACCACGGAAATCTCGGGTGCCAGCAGGTAGCCGATGGTTGTTACAGCGGCATCAGAGGCTATTTGCTCGGATGTATAGTTCGCAGCCAAGCTGGTAATGCCGTAAGGGGCACCAACTGAGAGTCCAGCGGCTTGGGTGAGCTTCTGGGCGATAGTACCGTCGGCCAGAGTCTGGAAGCCGGCTACGCGCTGCAAGAATGCGAGTGTTCCGGGCGCCGAACTAGCCGTTGGATTCTGGGTCTCTAGAGCAACGATCCCGCCCACGACCCTAGCAATAATTCCTGCTGCAGGTGTGCTAAGTGAAGAGCCGATCGTCAGGCCGGAGGCAGTCGCCGTGGCTTGGATCAGGCTTTCGATCACTGATGGGTCGCTGAGGTTGACCGTTCCAGTCGTCGTAACGAATAGATCGGTGAGTGCACCGAAGGCATTGGTCATAACATCTGAAATAGCAAGTCCTGCGGGCTTACCTGGAAGCCCCATAATTAGGGAGGCCATCTCGTGGGCCACAAGATAAGTCTTCACCTCGGCAGCAAACGCTAGGCTCGAGGCAAGATCCCCTGCCATTGCATCTACCAGCGTGCCAGCGGCATTGATGTCATAAGGAATGGCGAAGCTATTTGGCACATTCGGACTGGCCGGCGTCTGTGGAATACCGAAGGCCGTGTCGATGATCACAATCGCTTCTGCCTCGGTTTTGCCCCGAACGACCAACCGGTTCACTAAAGTGGTCAGCGGGCTAACCACATCGGATGTCGCGACCGCAGTAAAGATGGCGTCGTTCGCAAGGCCGGTTGCCGTATCGATGCCGCCATAGCCGACCAGTTGGCCGGTGCGCAGTTCCGGCAGCGTTAATTGCTGGAAGCCACCAGCGGCATCGGAGGTCGCCGTGTAGCCAGGCGTCTGGTTAAAGGTGCCTGAAGGATCGTAATAAATCGTGGCATCCGATACGGAGTAGTTGAAGAATTTCTTGAGAGCATTGCCGACTCGATTCAAGTCTCTGACTAACTTGCGGGCTGCAGCTCGGGCCTGAGTAGCTGCACGCTCAGAAGCGGCGCTGACTTCGTTTTGAGCAGCTTCGAGATCGCGAGCGACTACCGTGGCGCCATTTACGAGGCCGGTCGCACTCTGATTGTACGCCCCTGCGAGTGCCGCTGCGGTGGCCTTATAGGACTGAGTCAGATCTTGGGCTAGTCGCTGGAAGTTCAGCCCAAACACATCGCCGAAAATCAGGTTCACCTTGCCATCGAAGAATACCTGCATACCGATATCGACTCCGCCGACTCTCACGGTAAAGGCAGAGTAACTATTGTGCAAACCGTTGCTTGGCGAGGGGTTGCTAGGCGCCTGGATGGCAGCCACCGTATCGACCCCGCTATTCAAGAACTGAACCTGATCGATCAGCACCGCGAGATCGGGGCTCGAGCCATTCGGATTTGTGGTGACCCAATTTCCGTTTTTATTGAGAGGCAGTGCACCATTAGTAGTGATGGTGAAGGTATGATTGCCCGGCCCGGGAATGATGCCCGGAATAGAAATCTGCTGCCAGATGGTGCTCGATGCTACCTGATAGGTGCCTAGGGCAACACCGTCCATGTAGACCGTGAAGCTCGACCTGAATCCATAACGATAGTTCAAGTCATTGCCTGAAGAAAAGCCGTCATTCCGTGCTTTCGCGAACAGAGAAATGTCATAACTCTGGCCAGCCACAAAGCCGCTGATCGTCTGCGACATGCTGCCATTGGTGCCGTATCCGCTCTGCAAGAACGCTTCCCAATCACCTTCCGGTGGGTTATCACCACTACCCTGATTCTGCCCATTCACACTATAACTCGTGTCGACTCCATAGCCATGCTTGGTAATGCCCGCATTGCCGGTGAAGTTCCAGGCTATGCCAGAGCCGGTGGGGTTGTAGGCGTAATTGTTTCCACGGGAGGTCCAACCCGTCCAATTCGTATTTTCAAAACTCGTATTGGTAAGTGCCGGCGGTGCGTAGGTAATCGCCGATGGGGGTACAAAGATAGGGCTCGTCGTGAACGCGACGTTACTGATGAAGGCGTTTGCGCCTCCATTAGAGTTCGTGCCCCTGAGGGTCAGGGTGTGGGTGCCTGCCCCTGGTATAACAACAGGAAGCGTAAAGAGCTGATAGGCGGTGTTAAACTGCAAGGCGTTGGTATTGCCTGTAACGCCACCGTCATAGCCATTGGGGCCAGAATCCGGCACTATAGAGCCAAGGTCACCAAGGTGCCAGAAGCCGACCAAGCCGCGCTCGGTGCCCTGAAAACCATTAGTGTATCCGGTTCGGATCTCATCCGCCGATAGCGCCTTGTTCCAAATTGAAAGGTCGCCCATCTGGCCCTGGAAGAGAAGGTCTCCACTCCAATTGCTAAGACCAACGTAGTCATACGCACGGCTCAAGTTGTTTGGAACAAAGTTGGAATTCGTGTTCGAAGCAACAAGAGTACCATTGACATAGAGGTTAGCCACGCCCGCGCTGTTTACCGAGACACTGAAATTCTGCCAGCTATTGAGAGCGATCGCATTCGTTGCGGTGACAGTCTGGGATGAACCGCCCCGGAAGACGGTGAAGGCTAAGTCGTTAGATGTTCCGACCCGGTTAAGAAGAATATTGTCGCTCCCCGCACCATTGCCGAAGTCGAAGTAACGTGCCCAGTTGGCAGTCGTGGAAGTGTACGCCCACACGCTTGCGCTGAAGCCGGACGTGAAATTATCCAAGCCCGTGCTGGGGAGGATGACATAATTCGTCCTGCCATCGAAGTTCATCGGCCGCTGAATCGGAAGCGCGTCGGTAGTGGAAATGACCGGCTTAACCTCGCCAGTTACATTCTCGCCCTTGGGGTTGCCGCTGCCGCTTTGCAGATTGCCAAGGCGATACAGTTGCACCAGGCCGTTTTCGTCCCCCCGGACGCCCGATCTGAAGGCGGACTGAACCTCGTCCGCTGAAATCGCCCTGTTCCAAACACCCAAATCAGCCATCTGCCCCTGGAACAATTTGTCCTGGGACCAGTGACTTCCCCCAACGTAGTTCGTGTAACGATCGACATTGTTTGGAACAAAGCTCGAGTTGTTGGCCTGTGCGATCTGAACCCCGTTCTTGTAAATGGTGGCCAAACCGGATGGCGTGATGGTGACGCTGAAGTATTGCCACGTGTTCAGCGTGATCGCATTTTCTGCTTTCAGGCCCTTTGAACTTCCGCCCCTGTAGACATACAAAATCAGGTCATCGGTTTCATTGCCTCGCTGAAGTTCGATATTGTTGCTCGGGCTGCCATTGCCAAAGTCGAAGAAGTTGGTGTTGTAGGCGGTGCTTGTCGGGCAAACCCAAATGCCGGCACTAAACCCATTGCTGAAGTTGCCTAGGTTTGTGCTTGGTAGCGAAACATTATTCGTAGTGCCATCAAAATGCATCGGGTTCTTGAAAGGCAGGCCAGCCGTGCTTGCGATAGCAGAGCCCGGGACAAAGTTCCCGTAGGCCTTCGCACCGCTGAAGGCGCCTAAGCCTTGAGAGGTAGTGTTGGCGTCTCCCAGGTGCCATAGGCCGACTAGGTTGGCTTCATTGCCGGTGTAACCTGTTGTGTAGCCGGTCATCACCTCGCTGGGCCAAAGAGCGACTTTCCAAACGCTGAGGTCTCCCATCTGCCCCTGAAACAGCGGGAGTTCCGGCCATCTGCTCTTCCCGATAAAATTCTGGGTGCGTACGATATTGTTCGGAACGAAGTTACTGTCCTGGGCTTCCCTGATAATGTTGCCGTTCAGGAAAATTTTGGCCCCGCCGGTAGGATCGATCGTGACGCTGAAATACTGCCACGTATTCAGAACGATCGGATTGGTGGTCGTGGTGAGTTCGACTCTGGCACCGCCACGATTGACCTGCAGGTTGAGCTGATTCGAAGTCCCGTCCCGTTGTAGAACGATGTTATCGCTTCCGCCACCGTTGCCAAAATCGAAGTAACTGTAATTGTTGGCGGTGGAGGTGGTGTATGCCCAGACGCTGGCCGTGAAGCCGCCGGTTTTAAAGTCGCTCATTCCGGTACTGGGGATTGAAGCGTAGGTGGTACGGCCATCGAAAGACATAGCGCTTTGCAGCGGTGTGCCGCTGGTATTGGTCGCAGCAGGTGGTGAATAGGTACCGAGAGACTGGCCATCGAGCAAGACCTCGACCTGCTGATTAGAGCCCGCCGGTTGCGCGGCCTGAAACGAGACAGAATAAGTCTGGTTGGGGGCGAAGCCGGTGAGGGTTGTCGACATCGAACTGTTGCCTGGTAGGGTAGCAACCTGAGTGCCTACCGGTGCAGGGAGATTGCCCGTGTTAGAGGTGATGCCAGCAGAACCGGTATAAGTCCAGGCGGTGTTGGCAGGGGCCGTGACAGTCGTTCCCGGAGCGATGGTGGTCGCCTGGAAATCGAGGTTGTCAAGGTTGTTGCCGGTGTAGGTGGTCTTACTGATGATTCCACGATTCACCGTGCCGTCGTTCCGATTAGGGGAGCGATCATCGACGGTGCTGCCGTTAGTCTCGTTCAAGGGCAGGTAGCACACCAATCCGGGCTCGGTTCCCGAATACGCTTTATACATACCTAACTGAATCTGTGCCTGCGTAAGCGCATTGTTCCAGACGCTTAAGCTGCTCATCTGGCCTTGGAAGAGGGCATCATTGGAGTTGTTACTCTTGCCGATGTAATTATTCGCACGGGTCACATTGTTTGGAATAAAGCCGGCGTTCGTGCCGGTTGCGACCGCAACACCATTAACATAAATGGTTGCCACGCCCGACGAGGTGACCGTGACACTGAAATGCTGCCATGTGTTAAGTTGGATCGCCCCAGTTGCGACGAGCGTTGTCACCGATCCGTTTTTCCAGACCTCTAACTTGAGATTGTTCGAGGTAGCTTCCCGAGTCAGGACAACATTATCACCACCACCTGGGGGGTTGCCGAAGTCAAAGTATCGGGCGTAGTTGCCCACTGCCGATGTGTATGCCCAAACGCCAGCACTAAATCCATTACTGAAGTTGTTGAAGCCGGCACTCGGCATTTGCACGAAGTTGCTCGTGCCGTTGAAAGTAAGCGAACCGGCGAAGGGAGTGTTGTACCCGGAGCCTGTCGGCGCGTAGGCAACACCACCCCGTGGGATGCCGTTGAGTTGGCTGGGGCTTCGATCGATCACCGTGGCTGCGGGGCTGCCATCCATGGGGACAAAAACCACGAGATTAGGTTCGTTGCCGGTAGGTTGCGGCGATGCCAGGTTCGCATTGGAGGCCATCTGAGCGGAGGTAAGCGCCGTATTCCACACAGTCAAGCCCATCATCTGACCTTGGAAAAGCAAATCGCCCGGATAGTTACTCTTGCCGATGTAATTATTCGCGCGAGCGACGACATTCGGAACAAAGTCCATGTTCGTGGCGCTGGCGACGACATTGCCGTTCACATACAAGGTCGCTACGCCCGACGGGGTGACCGTGACGCTGAAATACTGCCAGGTGTTGAGCTGGATCACATTCGTTGCGGTCAGCTCAGGTACGTTGCTTCCTTTAGAAACAAAGAATGTAAGGTTGTTCGTGGTACCGTTCCGACCCAAAACGATGCTATCGCTGTTTGGACCATTTCCAAAATCAAAGTAATGTGACCAGTTGGCAACCGATGATGTGTACGCCCACACACCTGCGCTAAAGCCCTGCGAAAAATCAGTGAGTTTGTTGCCGGGCAGACTGATCCCACTGTTCGCACTCGCGATGACCTGTGCTACCGAGGTGGATAGCGGCGGATTAAAGCCCATCGCATTGTAAGAGACGAGGTTAGCTTCGGTGCCGATATAGTTGGTGTAGGAGGTAGCCTGAATCTGTGCTTGCGTAAGCGCAGTGTTCCAGAAACTGAAGTTACTCATCTGGCCTTGGAAGAGAGCATCATTGGAGTTGTTACTCTTCCCGAGGTAATTATTCGCACGGATCACATTGTTTGGAATAAAGCCGGCGTTCGTGCCGGTTGCGACCGCAACACCATTAACATAAATGGTTGCCACGCCCGACGAGGTGACCGTTACACTAAAATGCTGCCAAGTGTTAAGTTGGATCGCCCCAGTTGCAACGAGCGTTTGCACCGATCCGTTCTTGTTGACCTCCAACTTGAGATTGTTCGAGGTACCTTCCCGAGTCAGGACAACATTATCACCACCACCTGGAGGGTTGCCGAAGTCAAAGTATCGGGCGTAGTTGCCCACTGCCGAGGTGTACGCCCAGAGGCCGGCGCTGAAGCCGCCCGTGAGGTTAGATACCCCAGAGCCGGATGCAGTGAGGGTGGCATTCACAAAAGAGGAGCTGCCGTTAAATACCTGAGCATTAACAAATGTGCCGTTGAATACCTGAGCCGTGGCTGTGGAGTAGGGAGTCGCCGCGGGGGTCGTGATATTGGGCGTGACCGACTGGGGAATGAAACCTAAAGAATCATAGTAGGCGAGGTTGGCTTCGCTGCCGCTCAACACGGCATTGGAGGCCGCTTGCACCTGCGCCTGTGTCAGCGCAGTCTTCCAGAAACTGAAGTTGCTCATCTGACCTTGGAAAAGCGCATCATTGGAGTTGTTGCTCTTGCCGAGGTAGCAGTTCGGGCGGTTGACCGCACTTGGAATAAAGCTGGGGTTCGTGCCGGTTGCGACTGAATTACCGTTCACATAAATAGTGGCCACACCCGCATTGGTCACCGTGACACTGAAATGCTGCCATGTATTAAGCTTGATTGCCCCAGACGCGACGAGAGTCGTTACTCCTCCGTTCTTCCAGACCTCTAACTTAAGATTGTTCGAGGTACCTTCCCGAGTCAGGACAACATTATCGCCACCACCTGGAGGGTTACCGAAGTCAAAGTATCGGGCGTAGTTACCCACTGCCGAGGTGTAAGCCCAGAGGCTAGCACTGAAGCCGGTCGTGAGGTCGGCAAAATTGGGGGTGGATGAATTGGCAGTCGCGGTCAAAAATGTAGAGCTGCCATTGAACGCCTGTGCGTTGGTAAAGGAGTTGTCGATGGTCGTGGTGCGCGTTGGCGTATTCGCAGGGCCACTTAATGGCCAGAATCCAACGAGGTTGGTTTCTTTACCGGTGTAGCTGGTCGTCATGCCCGCCGTCATTTGGGCAGTGGTCAGCGCGGTGTTCCAGACGCTTAGGCTGCTCATCTGACCTTGGAAGAGCGCATCGTTCGAAAAGTTGCTCTTGCCGATGTAGTCATTCGCACGGTTCACGACATTAGGAACTAAGCCCATGTTCGTGGTACTGG
>Ga0194045_1000123_pt1 | contig 23265 bp, 17 predicted proteins | sample JunL6211m_MetaG_FD_161686 | JGI IMG/M metagenome (GOLD analysis project Ga0194045, IMG submission 161686) | Anoxic zone freshwater microbial communities from boreal shield lake in IISD Experimental Lakes Area, Ontario, Canada - Jun2016-L626-11m | ecosystem: Environmental > Aquatic > Freshwater >...
CTATGAATGGATGGGAAAATTTGTCATAGGGAGAAATTGGATAAAGATGAGCGAAGCACAAAAAAAACTTTATTTAGATAGTTATAAAAGATATTTAAGTAATTTTTATATAAAAAAGTTTACAGATTATAATAATCAAAATTATAAAATTATTGATACAAAAGATATTGGGAATGGCCATTTTATAGCCGCAACAGAGATAATGGGCAATAATAGTTCTGAGCCCAATATTAACGTATCATATCGCATCAGAATAGCTAATGACATTATGAAAGTTGTAGATATAGTTGCTGAAGGAGTAAGTCTTCTCTCAACTCAGCGATCTGATTTTTCTTCGATAATAGAGCAAAAAGGTGTTGCGAATTTTATAGAAATATTAAAGCAAAAGAGCGGTCGTTAAATAGATTTTTTTGGAATTTTTCGCTTAATTATCTTTTTGCGTCACAAAATTATTATGATTCAAAATTATAAATGCCTACTAAAAAATACTGAAATTAATAATATTATTAGTGCAATAAATTCGTAATAATTTTCCTTATTGCTCAATAGATTAACTAATTAAGAAGATAATTTTATTTTAAAATTCGGATGAAATCTTTTATAAAGGCGTAATAATTCAATAGAGAGATTTGATATGAGTAAAGATAAAAACAAGCCAGAACCAGAAAAATCGAAACATAGCAAAAAAGTAAGTGATGATGATTCAACGAACGAAAGTGAAATTGCTGTTTTGGCGAATGATTCACATCAAGATGCTAGTGTAATAGATGACGATATAAAAAAATTATACTGTACAAAATTTAATGCATTGTTTTTAGAAGATCTTTCGCATAACGAAGGATTTTGGGGCACTCATCACAGGAGAGCAGATGGAAAAAAGTCAAAAATAGTAATTGGTAAGATAGCTAAGTGTGTGGAAGCATCATCTATTGCAGATGCCAAAATAAGATCAATAATCGAGGAATACAAAAGAGGAGCAATAACTGATGACGACTTAGAAGATAAAATCACTGACTCGGCGAACGCTCTGTTGTCCAACACAGAATTTGCAACAGAACTAAAAGATTTGCTATGTGGTACTATGGAATACAAAAACTGCCTTCGTACGAACCAGAACATATGAAATATTTATATGAAGTTGCAAAAATAATTGAAAAAAAATTAAAAAAGCAAGATGAGAAAAAAGTAACAGAAACACAGGAAAAATTTAAATCAGCCACTGAAATGTGGTTGATTCGGAACCAACCACAGATGCGCCTCTTTGCTTTATAAAAAGAGTACTTGCTATGTTTTATAGCTCATTAACTGAGATTACTCTTCAAGTCACCGCCGCTACGCAGATTATGCATATAACTGATACAACAAATAATTATGAAGAAGGTGCATCTAGAGATAATTTAGAATCAACTCTTTTTGGACTTTCTATGGAAGTACAAGAAGCAATATTGTTTCTAGACAGTATTTTTTAAAAAATATCAATTTAAGTTAATAGATCCTTATATTCATCACTTATATAAATTTATTTATTGTGAAATTGAAATGATAATAAAATTTAGTTGAATGTATAGTTGAGCACTGCTATCATTCTTCATCCTTCAAAAAAATAAGATAATTTTAGATGCATGATTTCATATCTATAAAAGGTGCTAGGGAGCATAATCTGAAAAATGTCAGTATTGATATTCCAAAAGAAAAGCTTGTTGTTATAACTGGCGTAAGTGGTTCCGGCAAGTCTTCTCTTGCTTTTGATACAATATATGCAGAAGGCAAGAGGAGGTATGTTGAAAGTCTTTCTTCCTATGCACGACAATTTCTCGAGGCGCAAGCAAAGCCAGATGTAGAATCTATTGATGGATTATCTCCAGCTATCGCAATTGATCAAAAAACTACATCTAGAAACCCACGCTCAACTGTTGCTACTGCTACTGAAATATATGATTATGTTAGAGTTCTATATGCTAGGATAGGAATACCTTATTCGCCTGTCACAGGTTTGCCAATTGAAAAACAGACTGCAAGTCAAATGACAGAAGAGATATTGAAATTACCCAAGGGCACAAAATTTTACATTTTAGCTCCAATTGCTAGAGGCCAAAAGGGTGAGTATCGCAAAGAATTATTGCTGATGCGTAAGCATGGTTATGAGAGAGTAAAAATAGATGATTCTTTTTATGAATTTGATGAATTGCCAATGCTTGATAAAAATAAGAAGCATGAAATATCTGTAGTTGTTGATCGAATTTCATTAGATGATGATTTAGGCAATAGATTAGCAGAGAGTGTTGAAACAGCATTAAAACTTTCTGATGGGGTATTGTATATTGAAATATCATCAATTCCCGAAGAAGATGAAGTGAAGCATAAAGCTGGTGATGTTATTGTTTTTTCAGAAAAATTTGCTTGTCATGTTTCTGGTTTCTCACTAGTTGAAATTGAACCTAGAATATTTTCTTTTAACAGTCCATATGGAGCGTGCCCACACTGCAATGGCATAGGAACTGAAATATATTTTGACAAAGATCTCCTTGTATCAAATCCTAATTTGAGCATTGCAGATGGTGCTATATTGCCGTTCAGCAGAGCAATTATTTCCGTCGTTTCTCAATTAAAATTCTATGAACAAACTTTTGAATCATTGGCGAAGCACTATAAATTTAGTGTAACTCAGCCATTCTCTTCACTACCTGAAGATATTCAAAATATATTGTTTTATGGCTCTGAAAGTGAATCAATATCTTTTATTTATGATGATGGGTTTCGAAAATCTACTGTTAAAAAAGTCTTTGAAGGAATTATTCCTCTGTTAGAAAAGAAGATACAAAAAACTGAGAGTAATCAAGTCGCAGAAGAAATGGCTAATTATCAAACTATAAAAGATTGCAGTGCTTGCAATGGTTATAGATTGAAAATGGAATCTTTATGCGTCAAAATACTTAAAAAGCACATAGGTGAAGTATGCAATATGACTATAAGCCAATCTTTTGATTGGTTTAATAATCTTGAGGATGAATTGAATCCAACGCATAAAAAAATTGCAGAGAGGCTTGTCAAAGAAATTACAAAAAGATTAAAATTTTTAAATGATGTGGGGCTTGAATATTTAACATTGAATAGAAAAGCAACTACGCTTTCAGGCGGTGAAAGTCAGCGCATTAGATTAGCTTCTCAAATTGGATCTGGATTAAGTGGTGTGCTATATGTGCTCGATGAGCCATCGATTGGTTTGCATCAGCGTGATAATGATAGATTATTAATTACTTTGAGATATTTGAGAGATTTAGGTAACACGGTAATAGTTGTCGAGCATGATATGGATACGATGAGAGCTGCTGATTATCTGATAGATGTGGGGCCTGGAGCTGGTATACATGGAGGGAATATAATTGCTCAAGGAACTCCAGCAGAAGTTGCATCAAATAAAGATAGCGTAACAGGCAAATATTTGTCAGGCGAAATAGTGATTGCAATCCCTGAAAAAAGAAGGCTTAACATAAAAGATAAATTTATAGAAGTTACTGGTGCTAGATCTAATAATTTAAAAAATATATCTGTTTCAATTCCAATCAGCAATTTTGTTGCTTTCACAGGAGTTTCTGGTAGCGGAAAATCAAGTTTTGTAATAAATACGCTCTATAAAGCCGCATTAAAAAAACTGCATAATAGCAAAGTAACTCCTGGAGCTTACGATAAAATAACAGGTCTTGAATATATAGATAAAATTATTCAAATAGACCAATCACCAATAGGTCGAACACCTAGATCTAATCCAGCGACATACACTGGAGCTTTTACTCACATAAGGGATTGGTTTTCTGGTCTTCAAGAGGCTAAAGCTAGAGGTTATAATTCTGGAAGATTCTCATTCAATGTAAAGGGTGGAAGATGCGAAACATGCGAAGGAGATGGAGTTATAAAAATAGAGATGCATTTCCTCCCAGATGTTTATGTTCAATGTGAAGAATGTAAAGCAAATCGCTATAATAAAGAAACATTAGAAATAAAATATAAAAATAAATCAATTGCAGATGTTTTAAATATGACAGTTGATGAAGCGGTAGAATTTTTTTCAAATGTCCCATTGATATTAGAAAAAATCAATGCCTTATGTGAAGTAGGGCTTGGTTATATGAAGATAGGGCAATCTGCAACAACATTGTCTGGAGGAGAGGCCCAAAGAATCAAGCTCGCAAAAGAACTCTCTAAGAAATCTACAGGAAGAACTCTTTATATACTTGATGAGCCAACTACTGGCTTGCACATGTATGATATACAAAAATTACTTGTTGTATTACATAGACTAGTTGATGCAGAAAATACAGTAGTGGTGATTGAACATAATCTTGATGTGATAAAAACAGCAGACTATGTTATTGATATAGGGCCAGAAGGTGGGAGCAAAGGCGGATTCGTTGTAGCAACTGGAACCCCAGAAGAGATTATTGAAATTGAAGAAAGTATAACTGGCAAATACTTAAAACAGCTTTTAATAAAAAGTTAATAACTATAACTCAAGCTAATAGTATAGTAAATTTCCAGCAAGTTAGTAGTAGGAATGAGGAGCCGATGTCTACAAATTAGTACATGAGCGACGAATGACGCCATACTAGCTGAGATGAAATTTACTATAGTTGATAATTTGACTTGCGCATCGGCTCGATCGCTCATATAGATTTTACTACCAGCGTACATCATTTTCATTTATTAACTTATTGGAAATTTACTAGGCATTGTTAACAAAGTGCTTATTCTAAATAGTCCGTGTAACGGCTTTGTTAACAGTGCCTATATCAGGCTGAAGGCCGGCAGTGAGTAAAGTCGCATTCACACGTTATTGTGATGCATCATGATTATTTCCCGCTCTGCAAAACAGTGCTTGTTCACTTTCTGAAACTAATGCTCCCGTACCATAGTCCCACAGCACACCTTCTAATTCATCAGACGACGAGGAGTCATCGTACTCTATGGCAGCAGCTGCTTCAGCACACGGAGCGATAGCGAGCTCACGGATAGCGAGCTCATAGGCGGCAAATTCCCCTCGAGTGATAGGGTCTGCATACACTGTATCTGCATTTCCAAATGGTATCGCACGTGCACTTCGATCTGTATTTATTTGCGATACAGATCTATCAATATCTGTCTGCCATTCAGTACTTCTCACTGCAAATTGCTCAGTATTATATCGCATGTAAAAATTAAACTCTTCTCTATGTGAAACTATATTGAGCAGATCATGATGTGTTGCTCCATCATCAGGAAGTGATATCGTATATCTGCTTGACTCATCACTTCCATTAAATAGCACAGTTATCGATGCAACTCTATCATCTATAGCTACTGGTGCTCTGTGACAATTTTCACTATTACTAATACTATTGTCATTAACATTGCCATTAACAGCATGATATACAGTTAATGCCTCCCCATGATTCGTGACAACTCTGAGCGAGCCCTCAAACTGATCGCGCTGCGCGATCACCCCTCTTGTCGTCAAATTATCGTAATGAATCAGAGCGTTATTTCCATTGAAAAACAGCAACCATACTGGAGTCTGAGTTGCAGATAAATCTCGTAGTACAGCCTTTTTGCAGACTTCAGTAAATTTTACATACTTTACATTGTTAAATAAATCCAAAAACCACATACTTCTCTCTAATTTAAATTAAATATTACTGATATTATACAGAAAATTCCGAATATTATGAACTTGATTTATGACAATATCGCTGCCTTGATACTGTTTTTTATGGTATTTATTTATATTTTATGAATGTAATTTCTTTAGAGTCTTTATTGCTGCAATTTCACAATTCTATATTTGTCCTAACGTCTTGATTCTGGCCTTTGGATGAATTTCATTTTGAGACATAACGACTACACTTGATTTAACTCTCTCTATTATTTTTCTCACAAATGGTCTGACAAATGCAGATGTCAGTACTACTGGATTTTCACCAACCGAAGCATATTTTTCATATTCCTTATTAAGATCTCCAACAAATGCATGCAATTTACTTGGCGGCATAACCATTTGTCTATTATCACCTTCGCCCGTAATATTTTCAGAGATAACTTGCTCCCAATCTGCTGATAAAATCAATATTGGTATATAACCATTCTCATTTGTATTCATGCTGCATATTTGTTTGGCCAGACGGACCCTTACATGCTCTGTTAATTTTTGTATATTGTTTGTTGTTGGGCTAATTTCTGATACTGCTTCCAGTATTCCAGGCAGATCCCTAATGGAGACGCCTTCACTCAATAATGATTGTAATATTCTTTGCAATACGACGATTGTTATTTGTGTCGGTATAATCTCGTTAACTAGTTTTTTGTGGCCATCTGGCAAATTATCTAAGAGTGTTTGAATTTCTGAATAAGTTAAGAGCTCTGTAACGTTTTCTTTTAATAATTCTGTCATATGCGTTATAATAACCGTCGATGGCTCTATCACAGTATAACCTTTGAAAAGAGCATCTTCTCTATATGAAGGGTCAACCCATTTGGCTGCTAAACCAAATGCTGGCTCCTTAGTATCTTCTCCAGGAATCTTAATAGGAGCTCCACTCGGTTCCATCACAAGCAGCTTATCTCTTCTGACATAGCCACGCCCGGCCTCTATCTCTTTGATTTTTACAATATACATATTACCTTCTATCTGCATATTATCTTGAACACGTATAGAGGGTACGATAAAGCCCATTTCTTTTGCTAATTGTTTACGCAAGCCCTTGATTTGGTCTACGATTTTCAAATCATTAGATTGCTCAACTAATGGCAATAATTCATAACCTATCTCCAGCTTTATCATATCAATATGCAGAGCAGATATCTGTTGTTTTGCTTGAGGGTCCCTCAATACTCCATCCTCCATCTTTATATTAGCAAATTCTGAAGATCTTGTGATACCATTGTTGTCTTGCATCTGAATTCTATGTAACCAAAAAGCAGCACCAGCCATAATAGAGCCAACCATAAAAAATGGTATTGCGGGAAGCCCAGGCATAAGCCCCATAAAAAAACATAAGCAAGCGCTGATTGAAAGCGACTGTGGATAGCGTCCTAATTGCTGAAAAATTGCTTTATCAGCAGATCCATGCGTACCAGATTTAGTAACAAGTAAACCAGCGCTGATTGAAACAATAAGTGCCGGTATTTGTGTTACGAGCCCATCGCCTATTGTGAGTATAGTATAAGTCTTCAGAGCTTTGCTGAAATTCATATCTTGCTGCAAAGTTCCTATTATAATTCCAGCAACTAAGTTGATGAATGTTATTAGTAATCCAGCAATTGCATCTCCTCTTACGAATTTATTAGCACCATCCATTGAGCCGAAAAATGTACTTTCTTCTTCTAAATTTTTTCTTTTTTGCTGAGCTTGTTCTTGATTAATGACGCCAGCCGCAACATCTGCATCTATTGCCATCTGCTTACCAGGCATTGCATCTAAACTAAACCTTGCGGCAACTTCTGCTATTCTTCCTGAACCTTTTGTTATAACGACAAAGTTTATAATCGTTAAAATAGCGAAAACAATTGCTCCAATGACGACGGACCCCTGCATTACAAAATGTCCAAAAGCCTCAACAACATGTCCAGCAGCATCAGTTCCTTTGTGACCATTTGATAAAATTAGCCTTGTAGTTGATATATTCAAAGATAATCTAAGCATAGTAACGACCAGTAAAATACTTGGAAATGAACTCAAATCTAATGGCCTGTCAATAAAAAGCACTGTCATCAATATCAATACAGAAAATGCCAGAGAAGAGCTTAATAAAAAATCTAATAGTTTGGTTGAGACAGGAAAAATCAAAACGCCAATTATAAATAAAATTGCCAGAGCAAATAAAATATCTTTGTGATTTGAAAAGCCTTGAAATTTTTTTATCAGCTTATCTTTGTTGATTTTAGTTAATTCAAAATTGATAAAGCTATTCTTCATTTAACACCTGTACTAGTTTTTCTATATGCAGCCATATATTGCAAATATATGATATATAATCTGATGCTAAAATCAAAATATTGTCAATTTTTATCTATGAGATTACTTTAAGCTGTGTTAATCAATCATTTACTCAATAAAAATCAATTGAATAGGGTGTGGTTTGTATAACTTACGATGAGCGCAATGAAGCAAAAAATGAGAATTTATACAAAGAACATATAGCTTTAAATGCTAATTTCGATAATTTTAACGAACAAGGGCTATTTGTTTATAATCAATATTATAAAGATGTCGATTCACAATATCATCTAGCGTTAATGGAGCAGCAGTATTTTTTAACTTTAGTGACTCATAATAGAGGACCGCTTGTAATAAATATATTAGAGAAGGAAAAAGGAAATATACGAGAGAAACTAAAATTTTCAGATGAAAATGCTGCAAAAAAAGTTTTGCAAGCAACATTAAAAATGACTGAAGATGAAATAAGGACGATTAAAGGGCAGAGGCATTCACCGTTAACAATATCAACAGAATCTTATATTTATGGCAAGTTAAATCGTAAAGAGCCATTAATTCAAGCTACTGGATTTAATGCAAATTCTTTTAATGAATTACAAAATATGCTTATTGACGTTTTACGTAAGACGAAAAAAGATATGTATGTTGATTTAGAGCAAGAAGCGAATGAAGAGCTCGTAGGACTGACAAAAATTGTTGATTCCTTCTTAAAATCCATAATGACATCTGATGAAATAAAGCTTTTCCAGGATAATCCATTCGTGGAATCTTATTATGGTCCTATACATTACTCTCGGTACCTACTTTATGCCACAGAACGCTATTCACCTCTCGATCTCACTGCGATAGAATTTCCAGAAGCAGCAGCTATTTATTATTATAAAGCTATACTTCATCATGATCAATTAGTTGATTTGATAAATAGAGAAATGCAAAAATCAGAAGCGCAAAAAGGTCTTTTTGAAGTCTTAGCTATACATAATAAAGTACAATATGAGAAATTAATAATAAGAGAGTATTCTGTTAGTACGTATATAGAAAAAGAGCTAAAAAAAATTGATCTAAATCTTGCTGCAGATACTTCGTTTGTTGGATATAAAATCAGTGAATATTTTAATTCAGAGACATTAAAAAAATTAAATAAAGATCCTGAGAAAAAGAAAGAAGATATATTAAAATTTAAAAAGAAATTAAAAGAAAATGGAACAATTAAAAACGTCAATTTTATTGATGATAATAAATTTGAAGAGGTGTTGCAAAAAAAAACCAATAAAGCAAACCTTATAACAAGGCCTTTAAAAGATATATATTTATTCAGAAATAAGAAAGAGTTGATATTATATAATGTTAGTGATGATGCTTTAATCACGCTCAAAGAAAGTGGAAATCTAGATTATATCAAAATCAATTCAAAAACATCAGACCAAGAAATATTGAGTTTACGCACAAAATTGAAACTTTTTCATAGCAAATCATGCGTCATTATTTTGCCTAGAAAAATATCTATTTCTGCAGAAGTAATTGTTACAAAAAATTATGATGCATTGTTTCCAGAAGATATGCAAACAGATACTCTGAAAAAATTGATAAAATTGAATCTGACTCCAAAATATTCAGAAGAAGTAGATGCACTTTTTAAAGAAAATGAAAATAAAATAAAGGGGCAATTGGTATCGGAATTAAATTCCATACCATTTTTTGAAATTACGAATCATGGTTTTGAGCTTAATGCACCAGACAAAGAAAATATTCGCAATTATTTAATGGAATTTACAAGAGGAGAAGAAGAAAGAAGAGCGGCATTGGGAAGTTTTGAAATTTCGCACAAAAGCTGGTTAAGATCTTCATGGATATTCAATCCCGATATCATATACCTCCCAATAGAAGATCATAATTTATGTGAAGATCCAAGCAATGAATTGCACGGCATAATGATAAATTTAAAACAAAAAACAGTCACTCCGATTCCTCGAGATCTAAAAGAGCAAATTAAGATTTTTAGAACTGAAACATTTAGAGAATCTTTTGCCTATGGCATAGATCGAAGGAATCTAGATGAAATTCAAAAAAAGATTTTTAAACATCCAGAGATTTCTAAATTACCTGACAATGAATTTAATCGGCAATATCAATGGCAGCATAGTGAAGCAATAAAATCGCTGCTCTATAATTACTTAGTAGGAATTGCCACAGGCAATATTAATCCAACAGATCAACAAATAGAAAGTATAAAGGAATTAGTGGAACCTTTGGAGCTTCATCGAAAAACATACTGTGATTATCCATTAAATGAATTTTCTCACATATTAATGTTAAATCACAAAGATTGGCTGACAATTGGTCAAATACCTACGTATAGTTTTAATGAAATCAAGAATGGCGACTTGGTGACCAATCACTGGCATACAATGCTAGATCGTAACTGGGATTACAGCATTACTTCTGCAGAGGAGAAATTTTGGAGAAGTGCAGCTCAGAAATTGGCAAGACCATTACAATTTGTAAGTTATATAATGACTGCTGGTCTTATGATTATTTTTCCTTCTGCATTACCTGGGTTTATTGTTGGTATCACCACATCATTATTAACAGATATCTGTCTTGATATCACTATAATGATTAGTTCTGATGACGATGAAGAAATTGACGTATTAATAGAGCAAGTGATATTAAAAATAGCATTAACAGTCACAGGTGAATCATTGGGGGTGATAAGTTCTAAAGTATTAACTGCTTATACTAATGGTACAATAAAAAGTGCAGTGCGTGCTGCAAGTCAAGATAAATTAAACGCTAAAAAAATTCTTTCTAAAATTACCCAAGTCACTGATGAAAAAATCGGTACCTTGCTTAAAAAAAATACAAAAATACAGAAGCAACTCTCATCATCTGCAGATGATGCTCTTGAACCGGTTAAAAAAAATTTTCACGATGCGGAAAAGGCATTACGCTTCAATCAAAACGCCAAACAGTTTGTTAAAAATACTGTAGCAATAACTGCCTCTGGTGAGATAGCTTCGGCATTTTCTGGTTATATAGATGAAGCAGCAGCGCCTATTGCAGGGACTGGTTTTTTTCAATTAGCCAAGCTATTGCTTTTTCATATTCTTATAAAAGGGGCTCCAGCAGTTGCTAGTAGAGCTAAGGCTAATGCTGCAAAATTAGGATGGAGTAATTTTGATGAATTAAAAAACAGTGCAAGGGAAAGAATTAAGAAAGATTTTGGATTTACGCCAGAACAGCAACATAAAGCTTTAGAAAAATTTGATCTGATTCATAATGATGAACTAAGACAATCTTTGATTGATGAAGATCTCATATCACAAAGCTCCAACGGCAAGATAAAAAATAAATTTTTAACCAAAGCACAAATCCATAATCCAGAGATTATAAAAGAATATGAGAAACTAGCTGCTGCTCATGCTAAATATTTAAATTTACTGAATAAATCAGTGAGTGAATATGAATTAGGTGATGTGGATCAGAATGCACTAACAAATAGTCAAGGTAATGTCAATAAGGCGGCTGCAAACCATGCTAATCACATTGAGACAGACAAAGAAATTGCTGAGCACGTAGACCGAGCAACAAGAAATATATTTACAAAATATTTAGGGGTTAAAGATTTTCTTCCACCAGGCGCATTATCTAAACGTGAGCTCGCTCTTATTTTTTACGAACGACATAGTATAGTAGGAGAGTTAGCGGATGCAAAACAAAAGATATTGGAAAAAACATATCCTGCTTTTAGGCCTACAAAAGAAAATATAAAAGATTTTGCTGTTTTAATTAAAGGAAAAAGAGTATCTGAGCGAACTCCAGTTTTATTTATAACTGGTCATGGAAGTTTTCTTGGAAATTTGTCAAAAGATATTTTCGTTGGCGGCATAACAATTAAATTTCTTGGTCCGCATCAACATAAGCTCAGCACAACAAAATTAAAACCAGGTGAATTAGTAACAATACCTAAGAATCCAACCTTATATCATGAATTATTATATTCAGATTATGATAAATTATTGGGTAATAAGCCAGGAGAGAGAGCAAAAATATATGGCGAGATTAGAAAAAATGGAAGAGCCTATAATGAAGATGGTGACGAAGTTTATTTTGATAGAGAGAAGATTACAGGATCCGTTCATAAAAATAATATAAAAGATTATTATATTAGCTCTTTGCCTGAGCAAACTCATGGAAAGGAGTTATTTAATGCTGTATGGATGAATAGTGTAAAAGAATCTGAATTAGATAATATACCTTATGATGTACTGACTATAAGAGCAGGACGAGATATAAGATTAAATTCTATCATCAAAGAAATGGACGAAAATGGAGAATTAAGTCAATATGATAGCATTGTCTTAACGGCTTGTAGAAACAATTGCTTTGATCATGATCCCCCTAAGTATAAAATTCAATATGCTCCTATAGCTCAAGATAATGAATTTAAAAATATAGAAGCGGACGTAAGAGATTCAGACTTAGATTTAATTCGATTGCATGGATTTATAATTAGCGATTACAATAATATGGTTGTGTAAGGGGTCTGATGTATCAACGAGCAAAAACAGGTACATTATTATTTATCTGTGACTCTGTTTTAGACATTGTTAGATAACAATGCCTCTCATTACATTTTAAACTGATAGACAATTTCATCGAAATTATTTATTATGTCACTAATTTATTTTAAGATTCAGCATATAATTGATGAAAATACCTTATGAATTTCGCAGCAAAGGCTTATTAAAACAAGCGTTAACTCATCCTAGTTTTACTAAATCTGATGATTCAGTTGAAGATCATTATGAGAGATTGGAATTTTTTGGTGACAGTATTTTATCAATGGTCATTAATGAATTATTATATAAAAATCATGTGAAGGCTAGTGACAGTAAACTTTCAATCATGCATTCTAATTTAGTAAATTCAATAAGTTTGGCAAAAGTCGCTTCCAGTATAGGGCTTGGAGAGCAATTAATTATGGACGATGGCGAGGCATCATCTGGCGGCAGAGAGAATACAAAGAATCTTGAGAATGCTATGGAGGCTTTAATTGCTGCAGTTTATTTAGATAGTGATTATGAGACAGTTGCAAATTTTGTAAAATTATTATGGGAACCATTACTTAATGATAAGAGTATAATTGAGAAGGATAAGAAATCTCTTTTACAAGAGTGGGCTCAGCATGAAAAGGGAGTACTTCCAATATATGGTGTTATAAAAATGGAAGGTTTAGCACATTCACCAATTTTTACAGTTTCAGTAATTATAGATGAATTAGAGGCGATTGGTGTTGGTAAATCAAAAAAAGAGGCTGAACAGTTCGCCGCTACAGAGCTACTTAGAGAAATTAATAAATTAGAAGAAAAAAATTAAAAGTATGCAAAAAACCTTAATGATTGCTTTAGCGGGCGCTCCAAATGCTGGTAAATCTACGTTAATAAATAAAATTATTGGGCAGAAGATTGCTATTGTAACATCAAAATGTCAAACTACGAGGTTCAATACTAAAGGAGTTTTGAATATTGATGATATTCAATTGATATTTATTGATACACCTGGTCTCTTCAAGCCCGATAAAATTTTGGAAAAAGGAATAGTAAAGCAAGCGAGACTTGGTTTAGAGGAAGCTGATTTAGTATGTTTGACGATAGATTCGTTTTTTGCAAAGAGGCAAGATTTTTCTAATATTTTGCAGCAGCTGAAGGTGTTTGAAAAGCCTGTAATTTTATTGCTCAATAAAACTGATATAATTAAGGATAAAACAGAGCTTTTGCAAATATCTGAATATATGAATGAGTTATACAATTTTAATGCTACGTTTATGATTTCTGCAAAAAAAGGTTCAGGCATTAAAGAATTGATAAATTACATGAAAGAAAATGCGTTAGAGGGCCCTTGGATATTTGATCAAGATATTGCAAGCAATGTAACGGATAGAAAGTTATCGGAAGAGATAACAAGAGAAGCTTTATATTACTCACTTGGCGCCGAACTTCCCTATTCTTTGGAGGTAGAAACAGAGTTATGGGAGGAAAAAAGCGATGGCAGTGTGAAAATCAATCAAGTAATTCATATCTTAAAAACATCGCAAAAGAAAATTATATTAGGTAGTAAAGGCCAAAAACTAAAGAGTGTTGGGCAACGTTCTCGAGAACAAATTTCAAGCATATTGGAAAGACCAGTGCATTTATTTTTATATGTTAAAGTTAAGGCTGACTGGATTGAGAGAAGAGTGCATAATATTTTTAGTTAAAGTCATTTAAAATAGGCAATTGCATCTCAACTTAGGCAACTTACAATTAATGGAGAAATCAAGTTTGAAATGCAAAAAAGTTATATTTATATTAATTTGCTGTATATAACTCTGTTGCACTTCAAACTTGGTTCTTCCGCACAAGTCGTAGTTAAATTATGAAGGATTAGTTATAATTATTAAGTACAATTAAAACCCTTATCCCTTCCCCCAGAGCTCTTCAAGCTTATATAGCGATCTATATTCCGGCAAGAATGCATTGACTATTATATCTCCAGCATCAAGCAAGATCCAAGTCGCTTCTTGTACGCCAGATGCACTACTCCCAATATTTACACTTTTTAATCTATCCATGAGGTTTTCGATCATAGATGAAATATGGCGGCTAGAACGGCCAGATACTATTATCATATAGCGCGCAAAATCTGCCTTATTAAGTAAATCACAAACCTTAATATCATCAGCTTGATCATGATCCAAGCTACTCAATACGATATCTTTTAAATAATCTACATTGCTATTAATTTCTTTCATATCTGCTATTTTTTTATACGTTACGTTTTTTCTATCATGACAAATATCTCTTAGCACTGTTGAAGATAGAGGAGATTTATGTATTCTAAAAAAATACCAAGAGCCGCTGCTCAATTCGTTTTTTTTAAAATTATTTAATGAGAGGTTAGACATCTTATAACATTTTGCTGCTTCACTTGCAAGCACTTCGTTTGCATATTCCTCTCTATCAAATACTGCTACGAATAATGAGTCAAATATATCACGCCAGTTATGCCACCTGTGAATTTGTATCATATTATCAGCACCCATCATCCATATAAATTTTATTCGCGGATATATATTTTGCAAAATCCTAATAGTGTCTGCAGTATATGTATTATGAAAAAATTTCTCAACATCAGAAATTATTATTTTATCATTTCGTGCTATTAATTTAGCATAAGACATTCGTCTATCTAATGAATCTCTCATATCATATTTTAGTGGGTTTTGCGGAGAGACGAGCCATATGACATAATCCAAATTTAACAGCTCTATAGCATTCAAAGAAATATGAATATGCCCGCTATGTGCTGGGTTGAAAGAGCCACCCAAAAGACCAACACGAATATTGCTATCGGAAATTGGCAATAGCTCTCTCTTTATACTGCTCATCAATGGGCTTTAGGCATTAGATCGTTTTTCACTGTAGAAGAGAGTGCTAACGGTATTTTTACCGGCTTCAACTCACCATCCAATGCTATCTTTAACGCTTCTTCAGCATATTCTAATGCAATTATATTCAAGCTATCCTTAACTTTTTGTGGCACATCCTCCAAATCTTTTAGGTTCTCTCTTGGTATCATCACAGTTTTAACACCACCCCTAAGAGCTGAAAGAAGCTTCTCTTTTAAGCCACCTATTGGAAGCACCCTGCCGCTTAATGTTATTTCTCCTGTAACAGCAATATCTTTAAATACTGGTATATTAGTAAATGCAGAAACAATCGCGATACAAATGCCAACTCCGGCAGACGGACCATCTTTTGGTGTCGCTCCCTCCGGAACATGCAGATGTATATCTTTATCTTTAAATGCATCAGGATTAATTCCAAATTCCAATGCTTTTGATCGAATAAAACTATAAGCAGCTTGCACAGATTCTTTCATAACTTCACCTAGCTTACCGGTGATTTTGATCTCCCCCTTACCATAAAAAACTACTGCTTCTATCTCAAGTAGATCGCCACCAAAATCTGTATAAGCAAGACCATTCATTATGCCAATTCTATTCTTAGCAGCAATCTCACCATAACTATGCTTATGTACTCCAAGAAATTCCTTGAGATTTTTATTTGTTATAGTTAGTTGCTTTTCATTTTCCAATAATATTTTTTTAACACATTTACGCATTATGCTTGCTATGTCTCTGTCCAACTGCCTAACACCAGCTTCTCTTGTATAATAACGGATGATCGAGAGTATCGCCTCTTTATCTATAATGACCTCTCCATCTTTTATAGCGTGAGCCGCAGCTTGCTTTTGCAATAAATAATTTTGAGCAATTTGCATTTTTTCATCTTCTGTGTATCCAGACAACCTAATGATTTCAAGTCTATCTAGCAATGGACGTGGTAAATTAGTAGTATTCGCCGTTGCGATAAACATCACTTTGGATAGATCATAATCAACTTCAAGATAATGATCATTGAAAGCAATATTTTGTTTTGGATCTAGTATTTCAAGCAATGCAGAAGCAGGATCTCCTCTATGATCAAAACTCAATTTATCAAGCTCATCCAGTAAGATAACAGGATTATTGCTTTTAGCTTTCTTCATAGATTGAATAATTTTTCCAGGCATAGCACCTATATAAGTTCTTCTATGTCCCCTTATTTCAGCCTCATCCCTCAATCCACCAAGCGATACCTTGACAAAATTTCTACCAGTCGCTCTTGCTATTGATTCAGCCAAAGAAGTTTTACCAACACCTGGGGGACCTACAAAGCATATTATAGGGCTTTTTAACTCTTGAGTCCTTAAATTCACAGCAAGATACTCCAATACGCGCTCCTTAATTTTTTCAAGACCATAATGATCTGCATCTAATACATCTTGAGCGATCTTAAGATTTTTCTTTATAGGAGTGTGATTTTTCCACGGAAGCTCTATAAGCCAATCAAGATAATTTCTAATTACAGCAGCTTCAGATGACATTGCATTCATCATTTTAAGTTTTTTAAGCTCTGATTGCGCCTTATCTTTAGCTTCTTTCGACATAGTAGATTGTTTGATTTTCTTTTCTAACTCTAGCAATTCTTCTTTATGGTCATCATCACCAAGTTCTTTATGAATAGCTTTTAACTGTTCATTCAAATAATAATCCTTTTGATTTTTTTCAACTTGCGTTTTAACCCTGGCTCTGATTCTATTTTCTGTTCTTAACATTTCAGTTTCGGAGTCTATTAAAAGCAGCGTCTTTTCTAATCTTTTCTGCAAAGATGTTGTAATCAATAGATCCTGCTTCTTATCAACAGGTAAAGTCATGTGTGCATTAACGGCGTTACAAAAATCTTCGAGCTTTTTAATTTGCGATATATTATTCAATATCTCAGGATTAATTTTCTTATTTACCTTCACATATTCTTCAAAACGCTCGCCTAAAGTCCTACGTAATGCCAAAATCTCTTTTGATTCAGCATCATAATCATCATCTGGCAATAAGACCGTAGAGGCAATTAAGATATCAGAAGTATTACCAAATTTTACTACTTTGACTTTTTCCAAGCCTTGCACAAATATTTTTATTGTTGATTCTTGCATTTTTGAAAATTGCAATATCTTTGATATCACACCAACTTTATAAATTTCACCTAATTTTGGATTATCATTGGTCGCATCTCGTTGAGCTAACAATAAAATCTTACTTTGAGTATTTGACGCATACTCAAGAGCTTTTATTGATTTTTCTCTACCAACAAAAAGTGGGACAATCATATCAGGAAACATGACTAAATCTCTTAGCGGTAGCACTGGATATTGTATTTTTTGCGAATGTTCCATTTTTATAGCTTCTTTTATGTTTCTTTAGATTATAATATAGGTCGCAAGATGAATTTGACAAGCTTAAGACTGTAGTTTATTTTTTGGCAGCTTTAGATTTTCAAAGTAATATATTAATACGTACATTTTTTAAATAATGTTAAATAGAAGTGAATTTTTTTTGTTATTGATTGCAATATGTATTAATTTTATTGCAAATTTAAAATTTTTAGCAATCTTTATATTATGCAAAAGCATATTATATGCAGGCATAGTATTTATGCTTACCAAACAAACGTCTAAAATTAATTTAATATCAGTTATGCTTTGTGGTATAATCCAGGATGTGTTCGAGGGAAATCACTTTATGCTGACGTCTTTCTTTTATCTATCTCTAGTTGGAATGAGAGAATTCAAACGTAAATTTTTACTAACAGAAGGGAAATTGATCTCAATATCATATTATGGAGCTTCTTTGTTTTTTTTGCTACTACTAAGAGATTTGCTTCTGTCTATATATCATGAACAACCTGCATTTTCAAAACAGCCATTGACGATAGCCGTAATATCTGTGACCCTCTACTGCTTAATTTACGCCACATTAGATCGTGATAGCATGAAAAATGAAAAGTAAAAGAGAAAAAAATAAAACATTTACACGCAGAGCCTTCTTGCTTGGAGTTGGTAAGCTAGCTTTATTTTCTGCATTGACTTCTAGATTTAGCTATTTACAAATTACCTCTAATTCTAAATATCGCATAATGGCTGAAAATAATAGCATTAAAATCATTGTAGTGCCGCCACTTAGGGGATTATTAATAGATAGAAATAGCATTGTAATTGCTGACAATCAACTCAGTTATAACTTAGTTTTACTTAGCTCTTTTAAAAACGAAGCCGTCAAAATTATCGAAGAAATTAACAATACCTTAGGTTATGAAACGAAAATATCAAAAATTGGTATTAAAAAATCACTTTGGGCTGCTGGTAAAAATAATTATATCATGATCCAAGATAATCTATCATGGGTTGAAATAGCGAAAATTGAAGTACGTACTAACATTTATGGCATTGAAATAATAAAAAACTATAAGCGCAGATATATTTTTGGCGAAATTATGTCTCATATTACTGGGTATATATCAAAAGCAACCACTCAAGAAGCTGAAAAATCTAGCACTCCTTATTATCAAGATTTTTTAACAGGTAAAAATGGTATAGAAAAGAATCTCAATAAAATACTATCAGGAACACCTGGTGCTAGAAAAATTGAGGTAAATGCAGTAGGAAAATTTGTTAAAGAGCTTATTTATAAAGCGCCATCAAGAGGAGATGCGGTAAAATTATCTATAGATAAAAATTTACAAAAAATAGTTGTAAGCAGTTTATCTTCAATTAATGGTAGCGCTATTGTTATGAATGCTAATAATGGAGAAATCCTTGCTATGCATTCCACGCCTTCATATGATCCTAATAAATTTGTAAATGGAATACAGACCGATGAGTGGAATCAACTTAAGATTAACGTTAATAAGCCGTTAATAAATAAATGTATATCTAGTTCATACCCACCTGGCTCAATATTTAAAATAGTGACTGCATTGGCAATTTTGAGCGCTGGGATTGATCCAAAAAAAAGAATTTTTTGTACGGGTGAACATCAAGTTGGCAATAGAAAATTTAGATGTTGGAATGAATACGGTCACGGCTGGGTCGATTTACATAGCGCAATAGCTAAATCATGCAATATATATTTTTATATATTTGGATTGCAGGCCGGTAATTATAGTATATTTGAAGCTGCTAATAAACTTGGATTTCATAATAAAACTGGTATAGAGCTACCTTTCGAAAATCAAGGATTTTTGCCAACCAGTGAATGGATTAAGAAAAAATTAAAAAATAATTGGAGCGTAGGTGATACCATAAATGCGGCTATAGGTCAGGGCTATATATTAGTAACTCCAATACAATTGGCTACAGCACTAGCAAACCTCGCAACTGGATATAAGATTTCTCCAACTATGTTACTTAATACAAAAATAACAAAAACTAATTACCTAGATTTCCCAGCATCACACTTAGAAGTCGTCAGAAATGGGTTATATGACGTATTCAACAATCCAGGAGGAACAGGTTATTCAAGAAGATTACAAAATGATAGATGTATTTTATTTGGCAAAACTGGAACTGCGCAAGTAACTTCGCAAAATAAGCGTAATCAAGTTTTGCAGTATAAAATCAGAGATCATGGTTTATTTGCAGGTTATGTATCTACGAAAGATGAAAAAATATACGCAATATCTGTTGTCGCAGAGCATGAGGGTTGGGGCTCTGCCAGCGCACTTCCTGTCGCGCTTAATATAATAAATGAATATTTGTGAATTCCAGTTTATCATGCGTTATTAACAGCGCTTAGTAATTTTAAAAAAAAATTAATTCAATTTCCATATAATATATTGATTAATATGATTTTTCTATTTAATTTTTAATGAATGGATATTTTTTTGATTGGTAAGAAGATTGTGCAAGATAACAAAAAAATAATTGAAGAAGCTGCCAAAGATATAGAAGAACTCACTAGCCACAGATCTATAGATACTGAAAGAATGGGTGATGCTATAAATAAGCTAGATGTAGCTGTAAATAACGAATCAGCCTCCAGAGAAAATGAGCTTAATAAGCAAACAGCTTCAATTAATAAAGAATTTGCAAAGTTTGATAAAGTAAATGATATTATGCTCAATGCGTTGGACTCAATTGGAGGTGAGATAAGTGATTCGGAAGTGGAAAGGGTGCTGCAAGAAGCGCGTGGAGCCAATAAAGTAGGCGAGAAGCATGATGGCGCATATCATGCTTCAGAACTTGATGAAAAAATCAATAAACTTGGAAGTGGACCTTCATCTCACGATTCTGGATTATCACTCGATGAATGAATAAGTAAACTTAAAGAAGGAGTGCTGCCTCGCATGAAGCAGAATTCTGAAGAGCCATCTATGCAAAATCCTCTTGTTTTTTCTATTGCATCTAAAGAAACATCACTTGCAGCACAAGCTTCTACTAGTAATACTAAAGATAGTACAGCCTCTGTGTTATCAGCTATACAAGAAAATATTAAAAATAATCAAGCGTTTATTAATGAAGAATATAAAACTTCTTTAGATGCTATGAGTGCTATGAAAAATTCAGAATTTTCTGCTCCTGAGAAAAAAAACTTTTTTCAAGTTATAATAGATACTATAAAAGCAGGCGTTAATGCTATTCTTGAATTGATTACAGATGGTAAGTCAAAAAAATCTGAACATGAAGTTAGCGGTGACATAAGTACGTCTACTAAACACGGCTTATCAGCACGCTCACCAGTAATATTAAATGAAATAACTAATGTTAAAGCTCCTGTGACTCCTGAAGTGAGCGCTACAGGAAGGAGTACTAGAGCAAATGGCATATCTTAGGTGCTCTTAACAGCGCCTTGTGTATAAGTTTTAATTAAATTAAACTGAGCAACTTAAGCTAAATCGCTTTCTAATCAAAATTTTCATAAATCAAATACCATAAATAAATATACCAAATTTATCTGCATCTGCTATTGCTTCTTCTTTATTCAAAATCAAAGCTGAGCCTGCCTCCAGCGCTATACCTTTGAAATTATAGCGGTATAAGTTTTTTATTGTATCTGGACCAATGCATGGCAAATCTACTCTCTTTTCCTGGTTTGGCTTAGATATTTTGATTAATATACACATCTCTTCATCTTTTTGCTGCACTAATCCACAGCGCTTTATGAGTTCGTCAGTTCCTTCAGCTGCCTCAACTCCTAAAACTAAACCATTTTGTATTACTAATGCCTGACCAATATCAAAGTTGGCCACAGCCTTCAGGATTCCAGTACCTTTTTTTATATCACCTACAGCTGCTTCGTCAGGCTCCGTTTTTGTTAAAATACCACTTTGCACTACAATTGAAGTCGCAAGTTTTTCCGGAGGTATAATTGTAAAACCTTCAGCTTCCAAAAATACTATAATAGTTTTTAGCGCAGAATCGTCGTTTAGACCAGCTTTCATTATCATAGCAAAAAGTTTTGCGCCCTTTAGATCAAGCAGTAACTTTGTCATATTAGATCTTTTAATTGCACCAGCCAAAACTATTTTATCTACCTCTAATGATTTTAATTTAGCAATAATTTTGCTAATCGCATGTATAGGAAAAACATGATATGATATACCTTGAAATAATTCTTCTGAGAATTGATCCTCTATTGCGATAATTTCACATTCTATGCCATTCTCTATGCAGCCATCTAAAACATGCCGTGGCAGCCATCCCTTGCCTGCAATTACAGCTACTTTTTTTATTATTGAAAAATTATCTACGATGTTGTTGACCATAATTAAACTATTTTTAAGAATTTTTATTATATTTTGGCATACATATCGCCCTTTGCTTATTTTCTTTTATAAAATTCAATACATCTTTAACTGCAGCACTGAAGCCAAAAGATTCAGCTACTTCCTCAATTCGCTCATCGATTACACCATCTTGATCAAAAAATATTTTTTTAAATATTAAATTTACTGCTTCTACTTCAGATTTCTCAAAATGAGCTCTCTTCATTCCAATGCTATTAACTCCCTCTAAAATACCTTTTGGGCCTACCACAGTGCTATAAGGTACTACATTTTCTCTTACTGCTGTCATACCTCCAATCATGGAATATTTACCAATCTTGACGAATTGATGAACTCCAGATAAACCTCCAACAATCACATTGTTTTCAATAACAACGTGTCCGGCAATCGCAACATTATTAGCTAATATAACTCTATCACCTATTAAACAGTCATGAGCTATATGGCATCCAACCATAAATAAGCAGTTATCCCCAATAACAGTTTTCATTAGTCCATGTTTTGTACCTGGATGAATAGTTACATATTCTCTAATTATATTATTTTCACCTATAATAAGATGAGAGTTCTCTCCAGCATACTTTAAATCTTGTGGTTTATTTCCTATAGAAGCAAATGGAAAGATTTCTGTTTTCGAACCAATGCTAGTATTACCAGATATACAAATATGTGAATGAAGCTTAACACCATTTCCTAAAATTACATTATCTTTTAAGATACAGTATGGTCCAATTTCAACCAAATCTCCTATTACCACAGATGATTCAATGATTGCAGTTTGATGTATTATAGCTGTATCACTTATCCTGTTATTCATTTTCAACATCGACTAAAATTGCCCCAACAATGGCCTCTGTAACTAATTCATCATTAACACGAACTTCACCTTTAACCTTCCAAAGATTGCCTTTAGATTGAATTTTAGAAACATCTATGATCATAGAATCACCAGGCATAACTACTTTTCTGAATTTAGCATTCTCTATGGAAGTGAAATAAATTAATTTGTTAATCATTTCTAATTGAGTCTCTGTAATTAAAAAAATAGCTGCAGCCTGGGCTATAGCTTCTATTATTAAGACGCCTGGCATAACT
>Ga0194045_1000125_pt1 | contig 23115 bp, 28 predicted proteins | sample JunL6211m_MetaG_FD_161686 | JGI IMG/M metagenome (GOLD analysis project Ga0194045, IMG submission 161686) | Anoxic zone freshwater microbial communities from boreal shield lake in IISD Experimental Lakes Area, Ontario, Canada - Jun2016-L626-11m | ecosystem: Environmental > Aquatic > Freshwater >...
TAAAAATGCTGTCAACGGTCCAAGCGCAATAATGCCAAAGACATAATGCCAACCAAATGCACTTAAGATCCAGCCTGAACATAAATATGAAAATCCTGTGCCGATCCCAAAGAAAGCGGTATAAAAAGCGATGTGACGGGTAATCTCACCAGACTTAATGCGATCAGACAAAATTTTGAGGCCAGGCATATAAGTACCAGCAAGACCCGCACCGTTAATCGCCATAAAAAATAGAGCAGTCCAAAAGTTATATGCCAATAACCCCATACCCAAGAGACCAGACGCAGCAGAAAGGCCGCCGATTAAGTAGACCTTACGTGCATCTACTCGATCAGTCAGTGCAGTGGCCAAAGGGACGACCAACATATACCCAAAGAAAAATGCACTGGCAATTAATCCAGACTGCAAATTAGTCAACTGCCACTCTTCTTGCAAGGTAGTTAGTACCACTGCGTAGCAGGCAAAGCCCAATAAGGCACAGGTTTGTGCCATGAGCATAAGAGGGGTATAACCAGATGGTCGAAAGCGCATAAAGTATCAGTAAAAACGTGGATTCATTCTACTCGCCCCAAGGTCAAAGACCCGCTACACTAATAGAAACAAGATGGAGATAGCATGAAAAATAAACGCATTTCAGGTCACCTAATCCAGGTATGTGCCGGACTTTTGCTCACCTTTGCCTATACCCTAGTCATGGCTGATAACTACCCCTCAAAACCAATTAGAGCCATAGTGCCATTTGCAGCAGGTAGTGCAACTGATCAAATCGGACGCGCTTTTGCTGCAAAAATGGCAGAATCCTTGGGTCAACCTGTCGTCATTGAGAACCGCCCTGGGGCAAATGGAATGATTGGGGCTGAAGTCGTCGCCAAATCTCCCGCAGATGGTTACACCCTTTTATTTGGGACTAACAGTACTAATGCAGCCCTCAAAAGTTTAGTGAAAAATCTTCCCTACAACCAAGATACCGCATTCACCCCCATCGGCTACTTTGGCTCGGTGCCTTTAATCGTTGCCATCAACAATGATGTACCCGCTAAATCTCTGAATGGCTTTGTATCACTCGCAAAAGCGGATCCAGGAAAAATGACCTTTGCTTATGCAAGTACCTCTCAACGTGTTTCATCAGAAATGATAGCCAGCGCTGCTGATATCAAAATGACTGGCGTTTCTTATAAGAGTGGCCCTAACGCTATGACTGATCTAATCGGTGGTCAAGTCAATATGTTCACCGCAGACTTTGCAGTTACTTTGCCACAAGTGCAAGCAGGAAAAATTCGTGGTTTAGCCGTCACCTCACTAAAGCGCTCACCAGCCATTCCAGAGTTACCAACTGTAAATGAGGCCCTTGGTATCAAGGGCTATGAATTAATCGCCTTCTTCGCTGCGTTTGGTCCTGCAGGCATGCCAACAGATGCTGTGATGAAGTTAAATAAAGCAATTAATGACGCCGCTAAATCCAAAGACTTGGTTGAGAAATTTTCGGCTATGGGTTTTGAATCTCAGCCTGGCACTCCAGAGGCCCTTGGTCAAAAAATCAAGCTAGAAACAGTCAAATGGGCAAAGGCTATTAAAGAAGCAGGAATGCAACCAGAGTAATGATTGATTTACTTTAACCTACATCAATTTCCATTGCCAAGAGCCAATATGAAAGGCTCTTGCCATGGGAATCTAGATTTAAAGACAGATTAACCCCGCCATCCAAAACATCATCGATCACAAAATTGAGGGCCTTCAGATTTTCTAGCTCGTAACGCTTTACAGCACTAGGCTTTCGAAAACCAAAGTGGTCTTTCACCCTTTCTGTAGTCAACTCTCTTAAAAGAATGGGAAAGTCTTCTGCTCGATACGCAATCACACTAATATTCGAGCGATTACCTTTATCACCAGTTCTGGCGTGAGCAAGTTGATATAGAGGAATTTTTTTAGCCATCACACCAATCCCTTGGTATCAAAAAATTCATAGGAAGCGTGTATTAAATCTCGGGGAATCAAGCAGACCAAGGTAGTCAAGCGAGGCTTCAAGCTAGTTCGCACTCCACCCCCTCCTGCAGGACCGCAGGTATACAGTGCTGTCACTTCACGACATACTCTCATGGCTTGATGCTTATCCTGATTAGCGGTTGATACTCGCAAACGGATATCCTCAAAGCCTATTGGCGACTTAATTTGCGGGCCCTCTCCAGCATCACTTGAAAATATACTTGAAGAGCCAATGTAATCAATGCGAAGAACTAAATCACTTAAGCGCTCACGGATAATTTGTGCAGCGAGTTGTGCTCTCTCATATGCGTGAAACCCGGCATAAGAAATTTCAGCCTCAGACAACCAGCCACCATCAATACAAATATTAGCCTTCAAAGTGTCTGGCTTCTGATGGCCTATCACGCCCGTTAATTCAACCCTATCACCTCCCGCATCATGTAGCTCAACTCGAGAGATATCAGCAACTACGTCTGGAGTAAGGTATTGAGCTGGATCATGAATTTCATATAAAAGTTGCTCAGTCACCGTCATACGACTCACTAGTCCACCAGTCTTAGATGGCTTTGTAATACACATTTTTCCTTGAGCATTAAATTCCACAATTGGGAATCCAACTTGAGCTAAGTTAGGGACATCTTTTACTCCAGGGTCAGCAAAGTAACCACCGGTTATCTGAGCCCCACACTCCAGAAGATGTCCAGCAATGGTGGCAGCCCCCAGAAAATTCCAATCGCTCCATTCTTTTTTGAAATGCGCCATCAGAGGACCTACTGTCAGAGCTGGGTCCGCAACACGTCCTGTAACAACCACTTGCGCCCCTGCATTTAATGCCTGCGCAATCTCCTGACCCCCTAAATACACATTTGCACTAACCAAAGCACTTTGTGTCAATGTTTCTCGATCTGATGGAGAAAGGAAAGACTCTAGCTGGGAACGAAATTTTGGTGCAGATACATCATCCCCCTTGACTATAGCGATCTTGATATTCTGCAAACCTTTATCTTGAGCAAGTTTGGCAATGAAGCGTGCAGCACCCTCAGGATTAGCAGCGCCAAAATTTCCGACAATAGGGATTCCACCCTTAATGCAATCTACCAAAATAGGTTCAAGCATTTCTAAAAGCAGAGGTTCATAACCTAAGTCTGGATTCTGATGGCGCTCTAGTTGTGCAAGCGCCAAAGTTCTCTCAGCTAAACTCTCAAAAATTAAACAGGCTGGTCCACCAGATCTCAATAGCTGATCTACTAGTGGCTTAGCAACATCTGTGCGATCGCCAGAAAAACCGGCAGCACAGGCGATGCGATAAATATCAGTCACAATAAATGATGGGTAATTTATTGCTGACCACGATGTGGAGAATCTTGGAAGCCGTTCGATCTATAGGTCAGTACTAAGGTATCGCGGTAGCCGTAATTGCCAAGAGGCTGAATTGGGGTGGATTCATGAATCATCCGCTCATCATTCATGAGCAAGAGGGACCAAGGTTGGGCTAAGGTGAAGCGCAATCCAGCCGAACCAGTAGCATCAAATATTCTGGTTTCTCCACCCTTAATACCCACGCGGTCTAATAAAAATACCGCTACAAAATCCACGCCATCACGGTGTGCACCTTCTGGTGTTGGTCGACCAATACCGTCAGTAGTATCAATCCGGAATTGATGGGCCTCAACAAACCAAGTAGTCACTGGTTTTAAACCGCTCAAGACTTGGGCAAGACCGAGCAACAGAGATTGCCAGGCTGGATCATTCAATAAAGTAGCTTGAATAGGCTCAAACCAACGCTCAATTCCACCATGCAATGCGTTGTAATCAACTGACTGCCAGTGTGCGCGATGGGGTACTAAATTCAGATGGTCGCCTTTAATCTCATAACTAGCATGACGACGAAAACGGTAACGTCCGCCATCCTTTAAATATGGGTCACGAGGTAAACCTTCCCAGAACTGAGTTAAATTCTGCAAATTGGCTAACCCTACCTTACTCAATTGCGCAACAGTTTCAGCCGATGCCACAACATACCCTTGAGAACGCAAAGTCTCTGCCAGCTCTTTAGCCGGCGTCAGTGGTGGCATTAGTGCGACAGTAGTCATAAGCTGATTTTATGGGCAATCGGTAGCGCAGTGTTAATCGAGCTGAGCACCAGATGCTTTCACAATTTTTGCCCATTTAAGCAACTCTTCCTTCAGCAAGGCTCCTAGCTTTGTAGGTGGGACTGGATTGAGATCTAATCCCTGCGCAATCAATTTCTCACGGACATCAGCCCTTGCCATAACCTTATCCATAGCAACTTGATTTTTCTTAATCACATCAGCACTCACGCCAATGGGAGCGAAGGTTGCAACCCAAACCTCACCCACACAATCTGGATAGGTTTCAGCAATTGTTGGGATTTCTGGGGCTACACTAGAACGCTTAGCGGAGCTAATCGCAATCGCTTGTAGCTTGCCTGCTTTGATGTAATTAATTGCTGAGGGTAGACTTGCAAAAGCCAATGGAACCTGACCACCTAAGACATCATTAATTGCAGGCGCAACACCTTTGTAAGGAATATGCTGCATCTCAATACCAGCGCTAGCATTTAACATCGCTCCAAGTAAGTGACTAACAGTGCCATTACCAGCAGAAGCATAGGAAAGCTCTCCAGGCTTCTTCTTTGCTGCAGCAATAACGTCAGCTAGTGTTTTATATGGAGATCCTGGTGGCGAAACCAATACATATGGTGTAGCACCAATGTAATACAGCGGTACAAAATCATTTACCGGATCAAATCCTGGATTCTTATAGAGAGAGGGGTTAATAGCTTGTGCACTATTAATAGTCAACAGTAAGGTATAGCCATCTTTAGCAGAACGCGCCACACTCTGTGTGCCAATATTACCGCCAGCACCAGGTCGATTTTCAACAACCACAGAGCTGCCAATTGCCTCCCCAAAAGCTGGAGCAATTAAACGCCCAACAATATCATTTGTTCCGCCCGCGGCTTGTGGGACAACTAAGTTAATAGGCTTATTAGGGTATGGCTGAGCCATGAGTTGAAAAGCAAATAAGGAAAAAATGAAGCCTAGAATATATTTGTCAGTAATTTTATTCATCATATTTGTCTCAAGATAATAGTTTTAAGCTACAGCTGCCTTTTGAGGTAGTTCATTAAAATCTCACTTGTTTTTTGCATTATCCCCCGCACACCGAATTAGGCAAATGATTAGCCTCCCAGAAGGCTAAAGAGGGCTTATTGACGCACTTGGTCAATCACTAGCCGAATATTGCTGGCCCCGACCTTAACTATTTGTACCGCTGAAATTAAATCTCCCACTTCTGGCTTTGCCATTCCTGTTTTAGAAATTCTGACCTCAATTGAGGCTTCGGATAGTTGGGAGAGTGGTGCACTTGGGTTCATTGCCAAAGCATCCGTTAAAGAGAAGTCCATCGGAAATTCTGAAACAGACGTCTTTAGTACTGCTACTGGCATACGCTCACCTGGTTTACGCGCAATCACCATCACAATATCGCCAGATTTCACTTTCGACTTTAAATCAGCTGATATCTCAATCTTGCCAGTGATACCTTTCGTGCTTATGTTAGCTTTGGCTGAAAGGCCACCTTTAGCACGCGCATCAGCAATAGATGCCTCTATTGAACGTGCGTCTTCAGTTCCTGGCGGTAATTGTTGTGCAAGCTTTTCCCAAGTCTGGACTGCAGCCTTGTAATTACTCGCTGCATAAGAAGCCGTACCAGAAAGCCACAAAGCCATCAAATTATTAGGGTCTAACTTTAAGGCTTGATTAATGAGCAGCAGTGGTTTACCAGTAAAACTTCCATTGGCATTAGAAGCCAATACGTCTGCATAGTCAGCCAAGAGCTGTGGGTCAGAGTCAATAAAATTTCCAGCGCGCTCATATGCTTTTGCAGCTTCTTCATTGCGCCCTAAGATGCGATAGGAACGAGCTAACATGACCCAACCCTGCAAATTAGTCGGGTCTTTTTCCATCTTTGCTGCAAACTCAGCAACCATTTTTTCGACACCTTCTTGTGTCATAGGTTGCTGAGCATTCTTTTCAGCAATGCGAGTGGCATCACCCAATGCAAAATAGAATCCTGCTGAAAGTACTGTAATAAATATACACAGCCCAATCACAGTGATCTTGCTTGAACCCATGACAGAGCGGTCATCCTCTTCATTGGTATCCTGGAATAGGCGTTGACGCATTTCAGCATGGGCAATTTCATAATCAGCACTATTCATAGAGCCTGCTGTCCGCTCCGCCTCTAATTTTTCGAGCTCTTCACGATAAATAGCGGCATTCATTTGGCGACGAGAAGTTGCCTCTACTTTTGGTGGAAAAATAAATGGGCGTAAGAGTAGAACGAGAACCAGAGCTAGCAATAAGAAGGCGGGAATTAGAAAACTAGTCATAGAGCCTCCGTACCATTCTTATTATTGAGCAAAGCATCAATCCTTTTATTGTCATCATCTGACAATGCAATATTAGTTACAGCATTATTTCTGCGGCGCAAATAAGTCAACAGACCCGCTATGCCAATTAAAAGAATGATGAAGGGACCAATCCAAAGCAACCAAGTAATTGGTTTGACGGGTGGACGATAGAGCACAAAATCTCCATAGCGCTCCACCATGAAGCTTCTAATTTGATCATCGCTCTTACCCTCTTTAATGAGAGTGCGAATTTCTCGGCGCAGGTCATTAGCTAATTCAGAACGTGATCCAGCCAAAGATTCATTCTGGCAAACTAAGCAACGCATTTCTTCAGAGATACTAATTAGGCGCTGTTCGATCACAGGATCATCGGCCAACGGCGCCGCATCTTTGGCAAACGATGAGCTAAAGCTAAATACACAGAGAGCGATTAAAAAAATCGATTTCATGATTTCTGAAGCTCGCTAATCAATGGATAGATCTTTTGATTCAGTATGTTCATCGTAATGGGGCCAATATGCTTGAAGCGGATCATGCCCGCCTTATCAATCACATAGGTTTCAGGCACACCGTAGACACCATAATCAATTCCAACACGTCCATTTGCATCGAACGCTGATAATAGATAAGGATTACCCTGCTTAGCCAACATAGTGAGCGCATCTTCACGCTTATCTTTGTAGTCCAAACCAACCACAGGCGCTACCTTTGACTTAGCAAGCTCCACAAGCACTGGGTGCTCTTCACGGCAAGCGACACACCAAGATGCCCAGACATTCAATATCCAAACCTGCCCCTTCATGCTTGCAGGTGAAAAAGTCTGGTTGGTCTCTGATAACTGTGGAATTTCAAATGCGGGTGCTGGCTTATTAATTAATGGCGAGGGAATTTCTTGTGGATCGCGATTTAAACCCATCGCTAGGAAGACAACCAAGATGACAAATAGCACCAAGGGAATTAAAAACTTTAGCTTCATGGGGCTTGTCTTTTCAATTTGATGCGATAGCGTTTATCAGAAATCGACAATATTCCACCCAGAGCCATCAATAAGCAGCCGCCCCAGATCCAATCAACAAAGGGCTTGTAATACACGCGTACTGCCCATGATCTATCAGGCAACACTTCGCCAAGAGAAACATAGATATCTCGTGTTAGGCCCACATCAATGGCAGCCTCAGTCATTGGCATACTTGATGAAAAATAATTACGCTTCTCTGGATATAGCGTTGCCTCAGGATTACCATTCTTACTTAACAAGAAAGTCCCGCGCATTGCCTGATAGTTTGGTCCTGGCACTAAGTTAACGTCTTGCAGCTGAATTTGATATCCGCCTACTGAAACAGTCTCACCAGCAGCCATGCGCACATCTTTTTCTTCTTGATAAGCGCCAACCATCGTGACGCCAATCACAAACACAGCAATACCCAAATGAGCTACTTGCATCCCTATAAATGAGCGGGTTGGCTTACCTACTTTAGCTTGACGAATAATCTGCAAGCAACCAGAAGCAATGACCCAAAAAGCCAGCAAGAAGCCAAGGCCTGCTAACCAGGTGAACTCACCCATCATCAAAGGAATACTGATACCAGCAACTACTGCAGCGAGGCCTGCAAGCCATAAGCGCTTGATCACCGCCAGAAGATGAGAGCTTTTCCAATTAGTCCAAGGGCCAATTCCCATTAGCACCAATAAAGGCGCCATGATGGGTACAAATACACTATTAAAATAAGGGGGCCCGACGGAGATTTTTCCTAAATGAAGAGCATCAATTAATAAGGGGTACAAAGTCCCGAGCAATACTGAGCCAGCAGAAACAACCAAGAAGACGTTACCCAAAAGAATAAAAGTTTCTCTTGAGCTCAAGCTAAATTTACCGCCAAGAGAACTCTTAGGCGCACGCCATGCATAAAGAATTAGCGAAGATCCAACCACGAGAACCAAAAAGATCAAAATAAAAATACCGCGCCTTGGATCAGTAGCAAAGGCATGGACTGATGTCAGCACGCCGGAGCGTACTAAGAAGGTTCCTAAGAGGGATAAAGAAAAAGCAGTAATTGCTAACAAAACAGTCCAGCTCTTAAAGCCACCACGCTTTTCTGTAACCGCTAATGAATGTAAGAGCGCTGTACCGACCAACCAAGGTATGAAAGATGCATTCTCAACAGGATCCCAGAACCACCAACCACCCCAACCCAGTTCGTAGTAAGCCCACCAAGAACCTAGCGCAATTCCGAGTGTTAAAAATACCCAGGCCGCTGTGGTCCAAGGACGTGACCAGCGAGCCCATGCAGCGTCCAATCTTCCTGATAATAAAGATGCAATCGCAAAAGCAAAGGCTACTGAGAAGCCAACATAGCCCATGTACAACATCGGCGGATGGAAGACTAAGCCAGGATCTTGTAACAGTGGATTTAAAGACCGGCCATCTTGCGCGGCTGGCAGCAAGCGCATAAATGGATTTGAAGTTGTCAGAATAAAAAGTAGGAGCCCACTCATTACTAAACCTAAAACACCAATGACTCTAGCGACCATAAACTCATCTAAAGCTTTAGAGAGCTGAGAAACCAAAATAGTCCAGGTACTTAATAAGAACACCCACAAAAGCAATGAGCCCTCATGCCCACCCCATACGGCGCCTAAACGATAGACAACAGGCATCTGAGAATTAGAGTGCTCAGCGACATAGAGCACAGAAAAGTCATTGCTATAAAAACACCAAGCCAGGATTACAAAAGCAGAAGCAAGTAATAAGAAAACAGTTTGAGCGGCAGGTCTTGCCAACATCAACCACTCTCGACGGCCTTGGTGCGCGCCCACCAATGGAAGCACCCCCTGAATAAGGGCGACACAAAGTGCCAGAATGAGTGCGTAATGCCCAAATTCAGGAATCATTTATTGTTTCCATTTTTCTGGGCTTGCTCTAAAGCATGCTTAGCCTCTGGTGGCATGTAGTTCTCATCATGCTTAGCGAGTACTTCACTAGCAATGAATTCCCCATTGGCATTCATGCGGCCTTGAATCACAGCACCCTTACCTTCTTTAAATAAATCCGGAAGAATGCCTGTGTACGCAACGGGAATATCTTTTACGAGATCGGTAATAACAAAGTGTACTGTCAAACCATCACGCCTTAAGGATTCATCTTTCACCATACCGCCAATCCGAAAGGCTTGATCCTTCGGCGCCTTACCTGCAGCCACTTCACTAGGGGTGACATACAAAGCAATATTACTATTAAGTGCATTCAGAATTAGTAGGGCAGCAACCCCAATCACTGCTAACGCAGCAATAATAATTAATGCACGTTTATATCTAGGCTTCACTGACTACTTTCTCTATCAAACTGCTCAGCTAGTTGCTCCTGCTTGAGTCTTCGTACAATTGCCTTAAAGCGAGCGCGTACTACTAAAGACTCAAGCAATAAAACCAACGCGCAAGCGCCAAAACTACTCCATACGTATAGAGCATAGCCACCCATTGCGAAAAATTCTGCAGGACTATTCCACATTAACTCTTTACCTCGCTCAATTGTCTCACCCAATCGGCATGCGCTTCACGCTCCAGAATAATTGCTCGAACTCGCATCAAACCCACTGCAATGGAGTACATCCAGAAGCACAAAGCCATTAGAAGCATTCCCCATAGCATGGTCTGCGCCATCGCAGGTGCTTTTGTCAATGAAACTGAAGCGCCTTGATGTAATGTATTCCACCATTTCACTGAAAAATAAATAATGGGCACATTCACTACTCCTACTAAAGCGAGAATGGCGCCTGCTTTATCTGCACGACGACGGTTATCAATCGATGCCTGTAAAGCGATAAAGCCTAAATAGAGAAAGAGCAAAATTAATTCGGAAGTAAGGCGCGCATCCCAAACCCACCAAGCACCCCACATGGGTTTACCCCAAAATGCTCCAGTCCACAAAGATAAAAAAGCCATCCATGCGCCTACTGGAGCTAAGGCTTGAGCCATCATCGCTGATAAGCGGGTGTTAAAAACCAAACCGAGCCCAGCCCATGCTGCCATGACAAGGTAAAGAAACATCGACATCCATGAAGCAGGCACATGGACAAAAATAATGCGATAACCCTGGCCCTGAACTGCATCTACTGGAGCAACAAAAAAGCCTACCCATAAGCCGGCCAAACCAAATACAACAGCAAGGACCCAGAAAATAGGAATGAGTTTGCCAGCGACCGGATAAAAGGTGCTCGGGCTTGATAAGCTAAACCAATTCACTAAGCGGTTATTAGAAAAAGAGGGGTTATTTACTTGATTCATTCAATCGCAATCTTTACAGCTACAGCACTTACCCAAGGTACAAATGCTAAAGCCAAAATCAATAAAGCGCCGAGCATGGAGAAATGGCCAGATGCATCTAAGCCAACGCTATTTGCATATACAGCGCCAGCACCAAATATCAATACCGGAATATACAAAGGCAAAATTAGCAAGCTCATCAACACACTGCCGCCCCGAACACCAAGGGTTAAAGCTGCACCAATGGAGCCTAACAAGGATAGTACTGGAGTTCCTAGCAAAAGAGTGGCCATCAATACATATAAAGAACTCGCGTCCAAATCAAATTGAATACCGATCACCGGGGCTAACACCACCAAAGGTAGGCCACAAACAATCCAGTGGGCAATGATTTTTCCTGTCACCAATAAAACCATCGGTTGCGGAGATAAAGCCAACTGTTCTAGAGCACCATCCTGATAATCTGCTGCGAACATTCGATGTAAGCCTAATAAAGTAGACAGTAAAGCAGCGACCCAAATAACGCCGGGGGCAATTTTGCGCAGCAAGGCGGCATCAGCACCAATGCCAAGCGGAAATAAACTGGTCACCACCACAAAGAAAAACAATGCAGTTAAGACTTCACTCTTGCGGCGCATGACCAAGAGCAAATCTCGATGAATGATTGCAAGCAAGGCTCTCATAGCTCTAGCACCTGCACATTCGGAATGCTAACCTCTTGATGACTGGTTAGTACCACAAGACCGCCAGCAGCAAGATGTTCAGCAATTAAATTCTGTAACTCATGAACTGCCTGAATATCCAAAGCGTTAAAAGGTTCATCCAAAATCCAGAGCTTGGCCTGACGAGTTGACATACGTGCCATCAGAATACGTCTCTTTTGTCCTGCAGATAAACAGTTAACGGGTAAATTTTCCCGACCACGCAAACCAAAGCGCGCTAAAGTAGTCAGCGCTTTTTCTTGTGAGAGAGAGACATCATCAAGCGTTGCATACATCTGCAAATTTTCTAAAGCAGTGAGATCTTCCTTTAAAGCATCTCTGTGTCCTAAAAATAAGAGCTCGCGATGATAGGCCATAGGATCAAGCGCAATAGATTGATCGCCCCAAAGCACTTCACCAGACTCTGGTTTTGATATGCCTGTTAAGAGGCGCAATAGACTAGTTTTACCCACCCCATTTTCACCGCGAATGTGTAAACAATTTCCGGATGCAACCCGCAAATGAAGGTTAGTAAATAGTTCTCTTTCGCCACGAACGCAACGAAGTCCACGGGCTTCGAGCACCAAGGCAGGGTTACTAGAGGTCGAGGAAATATTGGTTGTCATGTCAGGCTGTGGCTTGAATCAAACCACCGCATGCATTGTCCAAGAGCCCTTAGGGGCTGTCAAACAAGCAGAAATGGATTTTTGGGAATAATCCCTTTTAATTCAGGTGCTTAGATGATTATAAGCGGAGTCAAGAGGAAATGCCCTACGATGCCTTGGGTCTATTCCGGTTTGATGCCGGCAGTTTTAATGATCTTGCCCCAGCGCGCTGACTCTTTCTTCTGAAAAGCACCAAAAGCCTCAGGGCTCATAGCGTAATACTTAGCCCCCTCAGACTCCAACTTTTTCTGAACAGAGGGTTGCTGCATGATTTTACTAACCTCAGCATGCAACTTTTTTACAATAGCCGGGGGAGTACCAGCTGGTGCAAATAGGCCGATCCAATTCTTTACATCAAAACCAGGAAGTGTTTCACTAATACTAGGCAGATCTGGCATCGATGGATCCCTAGTTGCACCTGTTACTGCTAAGCCACGCAATTTATCACTTTTCACATACGGAAGAATGGTGGGCATAGTCGCAAACATGACTTGCGTTTGTCCGCCAATTAAATCGGTAATGGCTAATGCATTTCCTTTATAAGGAATATGGATCATATCCACTTTAGCTGTGAGGATAAAGAGTTCGCCTGCTAAGTGACTAGCCGTTCCAATTCCACCAGAGCCGTAAGCAACCTTACCTGGATTTGTCTTTAAATAAGCAATCAGCTCACTAACACTTTTTACTGGAAGATTGGGATTAACGGCTAATAAACCCTCAGCGTCCAGCACGAACACAACTGGAACGAAATCCTTCAAGGGGTCATAGGGCATGCTTTTTACAAGATAGGGATTTACAGCATGCGTACCAATACTTCCCATGATGAGGGTGTAGCCATCAGCAGGAGATTTGGCAACAAAATCAGCTCCAATATTTCCGCCGCTACCAGTCTTATTCTCAACAATGACAGGCTGGCCATAAGCCTCGCTTAAACCCTGAGCAATAATCCTCGAAAAGCCATCTGCTATACCGCCCGTAGCGAATGGCGAGATGATCTTCATTTGACGATTTGGATACGTATCAGCCTGAGCAAAAGCACCTTGCTGACTCAATATAGCGATACCCACAATAAAAGATAGCGCAATTTTTTTCATCTTAAATAACCGAAGATTTTTTCGTAAGCGGCGCAACAGATAAGCCCTGCACTTGATATTGTTGAATTAAAGTTGCAACTAAACCAGTGCTAATAAACTCTTCTACACAAGTACTTAAAAATTCAATCGCCTCTAGATGAGACTTTTGTGTAGCAATCGCCTGCTGAATACCAGTGAACTGACCCTCAAGAATACGTGCACCCGGAATCTTTTGAGCGGCGCTCACTAGGCCTGTTTTGAGTCCGGCGAGAGCATCTAAGTTCTCACTAACAAATAACTCATTGCTAGCTTGGAGACTATCTGCATGTACCAAAGTAGCATGCTTAAGATTGCGCTGTAGCCAAAGATCGTAAGCGCTCTTAAAAAATGAGGCGATCCGAATCCCAGGCTGATCCACCTGGGATATATTCACAATAGATGAATTGGCAGGTACCAAGTAGCTAGCCTCCAGTTCCACATAAGCAGGTGTAAAGGTGACTCTTTTGGCGCGCGCTGGATCAGAGCCTACTAATGCAATTCCACACCTTCCATCGGCAGCCGAATTCACTACTTCATCCTGCGTTTCGCATCCCTGTAAATTCAGCTCGACACCTAAGCGCTTTGCAATAGCACGGCAAATATCAGGCGCAATACCAGTAGGCTCGCCGGTAGGAGATCTGCCAGTTACCAATAGAAAGTTGCCTAAATAAACTGCGGCGTTAAGAACGCCATCAGGGGCCAGTTGAGCTCTAACAGTAGGTGAAATGGAATTCACAAAATCCTATTCAATAAAAATCAGCGACAACTTAGAGCTGAACAGTTTCACCTTCGGTCATAGGAATAATTTTGATCTTACTCCCCTTCATGGCTTCTTGAAACTCTGCCAAAGTACCTTTTGTCATTGGATTGGAGTTGTAATGCATTGGAATAACCATCTTTGGTTTTACCCAAGTGCGCAATGCATATGCAGCATCATCTGGTGCCATTGTGAAATTGCCACCAATCGGAATCATCACGAGATCTGGCTTGTAATATTCACTGATAAATTTCATATCACTGAACAAGCCGGTATCCCCCATATGCCAAATCTTAAAGCCATTTTCTAATTCAATGATGTAGCCCACAGCCTCACCAGCAGGATGGGATTCATTCTTCTCAGTTGCAGGATTTTTCCAAAGAAGTAAAGAGGAATGGTCGGCTTGTACAGCGGTAACCTTAATTCCAGGCAAAGGAGTTTGACGACCCGTCTTATTAAAACGATGCGTTAAATCAGCAGGCAATACACCCAAAGTAATGAGTGGCGTCACCATATCTGCTGGCCCATAAAGCTTTGTATTATTCATCTTAGCTAAGGCAGGGGCATCACCAATATGATCGACGTGTGCATGGGTCACCATAAGTAAATCAATCGGTCCAATAGCAGCTAAATCATTTTTATATTGGGGTGGGGTCTTTGGGCCGCCAGTAATCCAGGGATCAATCAAAATAATCTTGCCGCCTGGTGTCTTAATCCGAAATCCAGCCTGGCCAAGCCATAAGATTTCTGTCTTACCCTGCGCGCTACTAGTAGCTAAAGTCTGAGAATGGGCGAACCCAGTACTCAGTAGCAAAGCTACTGAAACCAAGAAAGTAGAAAATAAACTTCTTAATGAAATGTGATTCATACACTATCTCCTAAGTACTTTTTAGGTTTATTGATTAACAGTAGTTGAAAATAAACAGGTGAGGCTTAAGCATGATTGCTAGTACTGCTAAGGAATCATGACAATAGCGCCAGAGACCTTTCTGCCTTCAGCTGCACGATGAGCATCGGCAGCTTGCTCCAAAGGAAACTTAGCACCAATTTGCACCTTAACGTAACCCTTAGCAATCGCATCAAACACGGCCTTTGCATTCTCTTGTAGCAATGCATGCGTAGCATTATGAGGAAATACAGAAGGTCTCGTTAAAAACAGACAGCCCTTCTTATTCAAAATCTCAGGCTGAATTTCAGGGGCAGGTCCTGAGGCAGCACCAAACAAAGCCAAGGTTCCAAAGGGAGCAACGCAGTCCAATGAACCCATGAAGGTCGTTTTAGCAACAGAGTCATAAACTACATTTGCCTTTTTACCGCCAGTTGCTTTTAAGAATTCATCGACCCAATTTGGCTGCGAGTAATCAACTACGGCATCACACCCCGCTTCTTTAGCTACAGCCACTTTAGCTTGTGAGCCAACGGAGCCGACAACGAAGGCGCCGAGTGCTTTTGCCCAACCAGCCAAAATTTGGCCAACACCACCAGCAGCGGCATGCACTAAAACAATATCACCTGCTTTTACTTTGTAGGTTTTTTGAATAAGGTACTGAGCAGTCATTGCTTTAAAAAATACAGCTGCTGCAACTTCGTCAGAAACATTACTTGGTACTGGTACTAACTTATCAGCGGCAACATTACGGGCGCTTGCATATGCCCCGATACCGGCATTCATATACATCACACGATCACCTACTTTGAGGCCTGTCACTCCATCACCCAAAGCCTCAACCACGCCTACAGCTTCATGGCCAAGGCCCGTAGGCAGATCAAGCGGGTAATAACCTGAGCGCTGATAGATATCAATGAAGTTAAAACCAATGGCAGTCTGACGTATTTGCACCTCACCTTTGCTGGGAGGAGGTAATTCTTTATCAATCACCTGAATGACATCAGCGCTACCTAATTCAGAAAGACTAACCACTCGAGCTTTTGTCACGTGTTACCTTATTTATTATTAAATGGAAAAAATATCATACAGTAAGGGCATCTTCTTCAACCACAGCCCAAGTACTGTCCCCTAACTTCTTTACCGCCATAGAGTAAGTCCACGCATCGGGAATTCCACAACTCCAGTCTTTCGGTCCATTCTGAATCAACAGATTGATTGCGTTTCTGCTGTCGTAATATAGGTGATAAATTTTTCCATGAATTGGATTAAAACCAAATTTCGCGCTATGCACCATCTCAGTAGCATCGAGCCTTGCCTGCAAAGCCCGTGCTTGTTTCATTAAAACCTCTGCCTGCTCCATGATGCGCTCATACTCTTGCTTTGCATTTTGGCGCGCGACATTTACTGCCTTGTCTTTTTCTTCAACTACCCTAATAGGAGCAAATACAGGAGCTCCAACCTCCATTGGATATTCAATCCCAGCATGTCTTGCTGGGTCGGTATCTTCTAATCTCATTAAAACCCCTGCATGTCCTAAAGTGATAACTTACTTAATCAAGCCACAAGCAATACGGGGACCTGAATTACCAGCCGGCTGGGACTTATAGTCATCAGGATCACGATGCACTACAACCGAGCGACCCACAACTCCAGTTGGGCCTGTATTAACAGCAAAACCATGCATTGTGGCTGTATAAGTAGCATTGCCATTCGCATCCGACTTAATGTTCGGCATATCGCCAGCATGGTTCATACCGCTATTTGGCATGCCGTGAGCTTTGGTATCAGGATTAAAGTGGCCACCAGCACTAGTAGCATCAGGTGCAGAACAATCGCCTTTTTCATGAACATGAAAGCCTTGCTCTGAATTTGGCTTTAATCCAGAAAATTTTCCGTTAACTAAAACATTGCTGCCTTGCCAGGTAAAAGTCACTTCACCTTTTGTATTAGACCCAGATCTAGAATCTAAAGTCGCACTCGCTTTTTGACCTGTACCCTGCTCCATAGATTGGCAAGCAACTAAGGTAAAAAGTCCTGTTACAGACAAACCAATCGCAAGTTTCTTCAATTTTGTATTCATATTAATCTCCATAGGTTTCCAACTATTTTAGGGGCTCTATGGCCACCTTTTGTGACACCCCATAGAAAGTGTGACACAAATTCAAGGTGTCTGCTTAGCGCTTATAAAAGCTCAGGGTAACCTCCCCAAGCTCAATGCCAAACTTGCTCATTTTGGCCTTATTGAGCATGACCTTAGGAGTTATAAGATACATCCAGTCGTTAAATTGCACGTGGTAAATCGTGCCATCTACTGGTAAAGCAAGGGTATAGGTCCAATTCAAAGCATTGCCTGCCAAATCACCTTGTGCAACACCGACCACATCATCTGCTCTGCCAATATATTTTCCAGGGGATTGTTCAATTAAGGTCCAAATGCGTTTTTGCTTAGTCCCATCGGAATATTCAAAGCTCTCATCTAAAGTACCAACTTTTTTACCATCAACTACTTTCCAATCTGCTTTGATCAGAACTGTAAATCGCTTCTTTACCTCACCACTACGGTCTGTAAAGATTCCATAGGCATCAATCGTCCCTGAAAAATACTCACTGAGATCTAATGCAGGTTTCTCATTTGCATACTGCTGGACCTGAGGACCCGAACAGGCAAGTAAAAACAGTGCGCAAGCGATTGTTGCGAGAAACCTCAGGGGGAAATATTGATTCACTTAACAAGCCTCATTAAAAAGTGGTGGTGGACAACCTTGACCTAGCAATTCATTTCGCAACTTTGGTGCGCTCGTTTTAGGATCTAGCCAAATGCCAAAGAAAGCCTTTGAAAATTCTACGCCAGTAATTTGAGCGATACGTTTGCCATCATGATAAAAAATGGTTCCCTGCTTTGGTAGATAGACAGCTGTCAAAGTCTGGCCAGATTCAATATTAGGGAAAATACTTGCAAGCTCTTTGCCCCATAGCGCTACCTGCGTATCGGGAACGCCCATTTTTTTCATTTCCTCAGCGCTGCCATTAGCGATAGCAACACCGGTAAATGATTTGTGATATCGAATATCAATCGCAAACTCCTGGGAAGTCGGAGCGCCTGCACGATAAAAAGAGGCATCGTAAATATGAAACCCCCACCAATTTAGTCTGCCAGTACCCTGAAGTTTTGCGGGGTTTAATACGCTATCAAGATAAGTGAGATCTCGAGCAATGCCGCTGGAAGCGAATACAGTAATGACAGCACAACAAGCCAACAGGATCTTGAATACTCTCATGAGATGCCCTTTGAGGATGTTGCCTTCACCAAACGCAGGGCTGTTGGACCAAATAATCTAGAAATGGCATGGCGATTTTTAGCAAAGAAACGGTAAGCCACCTGCAAGATCGCTTGCAAGGATTCTCTAGAAAATATCCACGCTAAGAATGGCAGATTGGCCCTGCGGTATGCCTCTGAAAAAACAGTCACACCCTGGATTAAAACGCCATTGTCATACTGCCCATACATCGCCGCTAAGGCCTCGTCACAAGAAATGCCAATCTTGGCTGAATCAAAGTACTCAGAATTAATATCCACAAAATCTAATAGCCCAGCCTGATTTCTTCTGGATAAAAACAGAATCTCGGCTTGGCACAAAGGGCAGGCACCATCGTAAAAGAGAGTCAGCTTTTCTAATGTGTTCATAGCTAAGCAAGTTTAAGCCTTATTGAATAAACTGGCTGGTACCCACACTATCGAAAGATGCTATGCAAAAAGAAGTTGCCTTAAACGTATTTGGAGAGCCCCTCATCCCCTGTTCCTTTGAGCCACTTACTGGCTTCTTTAGGGATGGCTGCTGCAAAACCAATGAAGAAGATGTTGGTAGTCACTTAGTTTGCGCTGTGGTAACAAAAGAATTTTTACAATTTAGTCTCGAAAAAGGCAATGACCTCATTACCCCTAGGCCTGAGTACCAATTTCCTGGGTTGGTTGCTGGAGATCAATGGTGCCTCTGTATTACTCGCTGGGTAGAAGCTATGAATGCCGACTGCGCTCCTTTAATCAAACTAGAGAGCACTCATATCAATGCGCTCGAAACAGTAGCCCTAGATATTTTGCGTCAATATTCGAGCGAAGTGTGAAGGCTTTTTTATGAATGAGAGGTTAGATTCTTCTGGCTGAGTGGTGATATAGGCAAAAACACATGCAGCAAGGATTAACAATACCCCGACCCACAAAGTCCAATTTTTAGAATTCCGTTTCAAGCTAGCTCCTCTATTTTTAGATATTGAATCTATTTTGCCTTGATCTGCTGTAGATTTCTCTTTTTTAGAGAAAAAACTCTATAGGCCCGAACTATCAGCCTTAGACAAACATTCAATCTCTCCTATAGACTTTGCAAAACTACTGAAACTGATAAAACAGGTTTAGCCAAAAAATCTTTAAGCTTAAATTAAACTAAGTATTCTTATTTACCAATTAAATCTAAAAGGACATGAATGAGTCTGATTGATAAGCTCCAGTGGCGCTACGCTACCAAAAAGATGGATCCATCAAAAGTTGTACCGCAAGATAAAGTTGATCGAATTCTTGAAGCCATTCGTTTGACAGCTAGCTCTAGTGGATTGCTGCCTTATGAGGTACTAGTGATCACGAATAAAGAGATCCGTGAAAAAATAAAACCTATTGCAAACGGCCAATCTCAAATCATCGATTGCTCACACTTGCTCGTCTTTGCCGCTTGGGATAACTACACTGCTGAGCGCATTAACGATGCATTTGATATGACCGAAAAGATCCGTAACTTTACTAGCGAAGTGGGTACGGCTTATCGCAAGATGCTTCTTAAGGTCTATCCAGCAAGAGATGCTGAGATCAATTTCACACATGCTGCGAAACAACTCTATATCGGCCTTGGTACCGCACTGATTGCTGCCGCTGAAGAGCAAGTGGATAGCACTCCCATGGAAGGGTTTGATCCACAAGCACTTGACGCTCTCTTGAACCTCAAAGCAAAAGGTTTGCGCAGCGTTGTTATGCTGCCCTTAGGTTATAGACAAGCAGATGAAGATTGGTTGCTAAGCCTCAAAAAAGTGAGACGGACAAAAGAAAACTTTATTCGCTGGATAAAGTAAATCCACATAATTTTACTGAGGCTTAACGCCAGCGTTTTTCATGGCAACTTTCCATCTCTCAATATCAGTTAACAAGAATTTAGTTGCGTAACTAGGATTAGCTATTGCAGGAGTTGCCACAGAAGCATCCATTTCGCCAAAGCGACGCACCAAGCCTGGATCTTTCAACGCATTATTTAATGCCTTTGTTAATCGATCAATAACCTGCTTGGGCGTATCTTTAGGTGCATATAAAGCATGCCACACCGATAATTGGAAACCAGGCATGCCAGATTGGCTAAATGTGGGTGTCGTAGGTAATGAGCTGATACGCTCTTTGCTTGCTACAGCAAGTGCCTTGATACTGCCCGCACGAATATGTTGCAAAGTACTTGCTGGCTGATCACAAATCACATCCACCTGCCCTGCCAACAAATCATTGAGTGCTGGCCCAGTTCCCTTATAAGAAACCGAGACCCAGGATACTCCCAGGGTTGATTTCATCATCACTTCGCACAAATTTGTTGTAGCCCCAACGCCCGCATTGGCAAAATTCACTTTATCAGGATTGGCTCTTACATAATCAATAAAGCCTTGAAGCGACTCTGCTGGGAAATCTTTTCTAGCAACTAGAACCATTGGCACATCAGTGACCATGCCAATAGGCATAAAGTCAGTAGCCGGGTCATAAGGTAATTTGGCATACAGTGCTGGTGCAGATGCTTGAGCCATGTTGTGGAAAAGCAAGGTATATCCATCGGGGCTTGCTTTTGCAACCTTGGCCGCACCAATGGTTCCGCCAGCACCACCAGAGTTTTCAACAATGACAGCTTGCCCTAAATCTTTAGACATCGATTGAGCCAAAACTCTACCTAATACATCTGTAGATCCACCAGGCGGGTATGGCACAACAATCGTAACCTGCTTTTCAGGATAGCCAGCAAACGCCAGAGATACTGAAAAACAACTGATCGCCAAAAGAAGTTTGTAGATGATTTTCATAAATTTCCGATCACATTATTACTAGATTAGAGAGCCTGAGATCTTACATAGTCATACATGGCCGTATGGTCCGCGCCTTTACCCAACTGCTCATCTGCTTCTTTAGCGGTAAGAACGCATTGCTTGGCTAAGTTTGCATAACAATTCATATTCTCAATAAAGCTCAGTGCAATTTGCACATCTTTACGCATTAAAGCCAAAGAGAAGCCAGAATTAAAAGCATCATTTAACATAAAATTTTCAACTTTATTTTCAGTCGTATTATTTCGACCAGTTGAGGCATTAAATACCTTGTTCACTACATGAGGGTCTAAGCCAAATTTATTTGCTGCATTTAACGCCTCAGAGGCAGCAATCAATCCAGCTGCAGATACATAATTATTTAAAGCCTTGACTGCATGTGCTGCACCTGCGTCGCCAACATGAACAATGCTCTTGCCCATACATTCAAGCAAGGGTTGAAGTTCATTAAAGTGCTCTTTTTTTCCACCAACAATAATTGCCAGGGACCCATCAATCGCCTTTTTCACTCCCCCAGATACTGGTGCATCAACAAACTTGATGCCTAACCTCTCTAATAGATGGTTATTTTCCTTAGATGAGATTGGGCTCGATGAGCTCATATCTATCAAATAACTGTTTTTACTTAGCTTGCTAGCAATACCTGCAGACCCATTACTACCCCATAAGACAGCATCAATAATTGAGCTATCAGGCAACATCAAAATGGTGATATTAGCGCCTTCGATTGCTTGCTCAGGAGTGGACGCAAACTGAAATCCTTTGTCATCTGAAAACTTCGCGGCAACTTCTTTACTCAGATCAAATCCAACAATCTGATATCCAGCCTTTAGGAGATTCTTGGCCATTGGGACTCCCATCAGCCCTAAACCTATAAAAGCAATCTTTGTATCGGACGGCTTCATTAGATGCCCATTTCCTTAAATACTTCTTTAGCTACACGGAAACTATCAATGGCCGCTGGAACGCCGCAATAAATCGCAACTTGTAAAAATACCTCTTGAATCTCTTCTTTTGTTAAGCCGTTATTAATAGCTCCCCTGACATGCAACTTCAACTCATGTGGGCGATTGAGCGCTGCAATCATTGCGAGATTTAAAAAGCTACGTGTTTTTCTCTCTAAACCTGGACGATTCCAAATCTCATTCCAGCAATACTCAGTCACCAACTCTTGCATTGGCATATTGAATTCATCCGCATTTTTGAGTGAAGTCTCAACATACTCAGCCCCAAGCACTTCTTTACGGGTTTTTAATCCTTTTTCAAACATCTCGCGATTCATAGCTTCTCCTAGTTATTTATTATTTTTTCATTAAATGTGATCAATTGATTGGTAGACTTTTTATCAGTAAATGATATTACCTCTTTTTCTCCAGCCAACTCTATCGAGCCCTCACTCTAAGGGCAAATTGGCATAAAACTAATGGAAGATACCAATACTCTCAAGGCAGGAATAACCATTATTCTGAATTCATAATAATGAATAGAAACTCAATAAAAATACTAAGGGGAGAATGATTATGAAAACTATATTTGGAAAGTTAGCTTTTGCAATATCCGGAATGACAATAGCAAGCACGGCATATTGTGGTACTTATGTCTATATTTCGAATATTGAAGATGCCGATATAGCAGCTTATGAACTCACAACTGCGCCAAGTCCGCACTTAAATTCGATTGGACGATTTCCTGCTGGAAAATTTGCAATGCCCATGGCCGTAACACCGGATGGCAAAAATTTATATGCCTCCGTGCGCTCTAAGCCCTTTTCTTTATACATGTATCAAATTGATCAAACTAATGGACAACTAAAATGGACTGGTGCAGTCCCCTTAGCCGATAGCATGGTTAGTGTATCGACTGATAAAACTGGTAAATGGTTATTAGCAACCTCTTTTGGGGGCCACAACAATAGCGTTAACCAAATACAAGCAAATGGTTATGTCAATCCCGTTCCAGCTGAAGCATTCCCAAGCGGAGGTAAAAATCCGCACGCAATCGTATTTGATCAAACTAATAAGTTTGTCTATGTACCCCAGCTAGGTACAGATGAAATCAAAATTCATACATTCAATGCATCTCAAGCTAAACCTCTCTCAGAGACATCAAGCTCGGTAGCTCTTCAAAAACAACAAGGTCCGCGACATATTGTTATTTCAGCAGATAATCAATTTGCCTATGTCATTACAG
>Ga0194045_1000126_pt1 | contig 22938 bp, 17 predicted proteins | sample JunL6211m_MetaG_FD_161686 | JGI IMG/M metagenome (GOLD analysis project Ga0194045, IMG submission 161686) | Anoxic zone freshwater microbial communities from boreal shield lake in IISD Experimental Lakes Area, Ontario, Canada - Jun2016-L626-11m | ecosystem: Environmental > Aquatic > Freshwater >...
GCTTGCATTGAGTTACCAGGCAGAGCCTGGTAACTAGATTGCACAGTGCAACAAAACTTGCAATCCGTGTCAAAAGTCAGCTAAGAATTTGTTCGCCTATCGCCAGCATCTCTCGGCAATCCAGGAATTGATTGTTGGATTGAAACAACGAGGAGATGCAAGCCTTATGGATTTTCATCTTCAGTCCGCCAACTCCCAGCGCCCCGTAGTCGAATCGGTCGCCTCGTTGCGTTCCTTTGTCCATCAACTCGATTCCCTCGATGCCGCTCGGCGGAACTGCGTTGAGGTCGATGGCAACCCGTAGTTTCTTTGCATCAGCGAGCTGTTTGGATGGCAGCAGTCTTGCTCCGGTTGCACCGCAACCAAACACCATGTGGCAATTGTTGAGGGCTTCGCCCAGAGCGAGCGTATCTGCTGAACAAATCGGGGTGAAGCGATCGGATGGGCTGCCGTTGGCTACCAATCTTTCGATGCATTCGAGGGAACGTTCGAGCAGTCGTGACGCGACGATGACGTTGCAGTTCGCGCTCGCCAAAATCTGACAGATACGTTGGCCGACAGCGCCTGTTGCGGCCAGCACCAGTGCGGTCGACTTCTCGAGCGACTGGTGTTTTTTTGCACAAAGCACGGCTGCAGCCGCAGTGCTGTTCGCGCCATTGCTATCGAGCATGATTGAGACCCGGAATGGATCGAACAGGGTCGCCTTGGCTGCGGCTGCGATGGCTTCCCCCTCGCTCACATTGCTGCCACCCACAAAAATTGCCGTATTCTTGAGGTCGGCAGGTCCACGCGTATACATGGCACCGTGGACCAATGCTCGAACTTCGTCAGGACTCACGTTCGAGTATTGGAGTAACTTGTCGACGCCCGAATCGATTGCCACCACGGCATCAAAAACGCTGGCCTGGGAATCGGTGTCCAATTGAATTAATATTTTTGGTTTGCTCATGGCCCTATTGAAGCTTGCAGAGACGTTCCCGTCAAGAACGTTGCAGTCGTCTATCCGAGTCCGAGCAACTGGGTGGCTTCGTCCCGACCAGGTGCTGGGTTGCCGTATTCGCTTGCCGTCACCCTTGCCAGCGCGATGAGATGATTCCATCGCTGCGATGGTCGCGTTGCTATGAATTCTTCTCGGACCGTGCGATAGAATTTCTCAGCATGCAACGCTCCGTCTTCACTTACGGCAAAGGGTAGCAGCGCCGCGAAAATAGGCTCAGGGCCGGTGCCTTTGCGATTGAGTTCAAAGACTGCCGAACATGCGCGAAGCTGATTGCCATCGCGAACGGACAACGCCAATTCCGCAAGCAGCTTGGACGAATCAAGTGCCTTCAATTCATCGGATGCAGTCGCGAATTCCAGCGGCTGCGATCCGACGGACTTGGTCTGGCCGGCTGTATGGTAGGCACCGACGATCAAGCTAGCAACTTGATTGCGTTGATTGCTGACTCTTGAAATGTTTCGCCAAGCATTCGCGGAATCCATTGCGTGAACTCCAACACTGGCTCCATGCACACTGCCGACTGGCTTTTCTATTGATGCTTGGGGCGCTGTTCTTCCTGGATCGTGCAGCAGCAGTCGATTTGCAGCCAGTGATAGTGATTCACCAATCGATTCAGGTGAAACGCCATCTGCGAGTGCTGCTGCTACCGCCGTAGCCGCTCGCGATCGATCCTCGCTGAAGACAATCTGAACGAGTTCGTCGAGGCTGGAGTCGCTGGGCTCGCGTTGGCCTAACGGTTTTCCGACCAAGCCGTACTCGTCAAGCAATTTCGGCAACAAGTCTCGAACACCCGATGGTGCGGTATTTCGTTTGATTCGACTTTGTTCAGAATCAACGCAGTACCGAACAGATTGCCGCAAGAGCGTATGTGCATATTGCGGGCCGGTAACATCCAACATCATCCATGCCCGCCAAGCTAGCACCGTTCGATGGACATCGACCTCGTCTTGGATCGCAAACTGCAAATGATTGTAAGCCTCGTTCGGCGGCGCATCGGCCAATACCGCGAACAACTCTTCGGCATGATCGAAATCGGCATCGCGCGTCGCTTGTCTAAGCATCTCGCCGTCAGGACGTTTGCCTGTTCGTTGAGCGACTTCGATACGGCGCAGCACTTCCTTTTCGTTTGTGCCCGTTGTTTGTATTCGATTGGTATTGCGATAAAAGACCTTGAGTAGCGGAAGAAGTTTGCGATCGTCCGGCAATTCTCGCGCCATTTCCAAGGCTGGTCCTAACGCCATGAACGTATGATAGCCATCGTAATCTTGACCACCGAATGCTCTCGCGTTTGCAAGTGCCGCGGCCGCGGTCAGGGATCGCAAATCCGCTCCGGCTCGATGCTTGGCCACAACAGTCTGTTGCAGTTTCGCGACCGGTGTATTCTCCATCATGTCGACAAGTGGTTCCATGTCACCGAACTTGAGATGATCGTCCACATCGCGAGCGACCACTTGCTCAAGACCCAATTCGGTTGCTAGCGATGTACCTATGGTCGCTACGAGCATCCCTTTACCGACGTCCGACAAAAACTCTCGTCGTTCACGATTCATGACTTGTCCCCTATTCAATTAGAAGCGAAATGTCGTCGACGCAGCAATTGCGAGCCCGTAAGAAAAAGGGGCGAGATAATTAGACAGGTTCGCTTCTGCGCCTCACGTCTGTCAGTATAGCGTTTGTCTTCGTGCAAGGTCGCACGAATAATGGTTGATTCTGTCTATAAGACGCGACCTTGTCACCTTCACTGCAGGGCTGAAGGTCAGGTACCACTGGCATAAAGCACATCAAGCTCCGTGGCATGAATCGAATCGCGAGTTCATTCCGTCTACGTTGTCCGGTCTCGGAGACGCTTTTGTAATTGCGACACCATCGACTCGAGCGATTCGATAGATCGATTGCTCAAGTCAGCGTCGGAAGTGACCGCGTCTCCCAGTAGCCCCTCGCAAATCTGGATACTTCCCTTTAGCTTCCCTCTCTGTTCGCCTATTTCAATGCCCTCTTGTCGACCCTCTTGTCGCCCCTCTTGTCGGCCCTCTTGTCGACCCTCTTGCCTAGCGTCGATCAAGTTGGATTGGATATCCAAGCTGGCTTTTTCTCTTGCATCGTACATGTGTTTCTCCTCCGTTATTTCTCGAATCGCATTCAGTTCACCGGTCGCCCGAAGAAACTCCAGGTCCGGTAGCAACTCTTGCAACTCTTCAACCGTATGTTCACTCGAATTCTTTATCCAATAGGCCCATTGCTCGAGCGCACTTGCTCCGTGAACTTGGCTCGATACTCCATTGTACTTGGCAAGCTCGACCGTGTGAATCTCGATCGAGTCCTCCAAAACCCTGACGCTTTTCCGTTCCACCAACTGAAATTGGTGATGTAGCTGGTCGTCTTCCCAAAGATTACGCATCAACAAACAGATGGAATACGTCGCTTTCAAATCGCTGTAGCCCTGGCCTTCACGAAGCTGATCGGTATATGCCTCGCAAGCATAAAAGACAGCCCGCTTCGCGAAACTCGAATGAACCACAATCTGGACTTCGATAACAAAAACTCGGCCGAGATCGTCTGTCGCCTTCACGTCCACGCAAACGAGCTTGTCCGTCTCAAAGTCTTTGGAGCTAAACGGATTAAGGTACTCAACCGAAACAACAGGTCGAGGCAATTGGAGCACGGCGTTGAGTAAGCTGATCAGGCAGATCTCGTTGCCAGGTTTACCAAATATTTTGCGAAATGCAAAATCGATCCAAGCTCGAATTCCAATCTTCATCGACATCTTTGAGACATCACTCCCGCCATCCCGTGCGACAAAACCAAAGTAGTCGTATTCTATCAAAATTCATATGAAAAAAATTGCCCAAAGACCAGCCAGCCCAAGTACCGCCACCAAGGTAGCGACCACGATGCTCAATGGCCAGACAGTCAGTATGGGTGGCTCTCCTCGCCGTAATCTCCGAAGTGCTCGCCAATGCGAGGCGCTCGACAGCGCCATCGCTACAATTCCAATGATGATCAGCGTTGTTCCAAATTGAATGGCCGCTGCATGAACTCGACTTGGGTCCCGCTTCAATGGATCATGAGGAAGGGACCGAAAAAATCCGACCATTCCAAATCCAAAACTTGCAAACGTCAGTGAAGTTCGGATCCACGCCAGCGTAGTTCGGTCCAATGCCAACTGCGTACGGTAGTTGGCCATATCGGTTCGCTCATGTGCAAGATCGACGCGAGGATCTTTGAAGTCGGAAGTTTGTGGATTCAAGCAAGTCCTTACAAAAATGAGGTCGTTTTCGATCGTTAACGATAACCTCAAAAACCGTGGTTGGCAAGAAATCACAGGCCATGAGCGAACAATGTCCGGGCCTTTGCTTGGACGGGACAACGGGACAAATGGCCCTTTGCTTGGACGGGACAACGGGACAAACGGGCCTTTGTTTGCACGGGACAAATAGTCCCATCCTACTCAGGAATCCCACAGCCTTGTGCTGCGGATCATTCAGGTTTTCTAGCTAAACCCGCAGTCCGCCCCAGTAGCCGCAAAGCACAACAACCCACAGGTCAAGCCTGTGGTATTTTGAATCCCGTCTATTTCGAGTAGACGGGAATGACACGTACCTCCGCACGCTCGTAGGCCACGCGACCATCTAGCAGAACAAGAGAAAAGCCGCAGCCAATATGCCGCGCTCAAGTTGCTCTCCTCCATCGACCGTGGCCAGTCGCTGACCCTTCAAATTGAGAATCTCATTGCCACGCGTTTCGAGCAGAAGCTCTTTTGAGACGCTATAGACGCACCCCTCCGTCACCTCAGCCAGCACTTGCCCCTGCAGATTCAAGAGGGCATTCCCACGCGTCGAGCCGATCGTTTGTCCCTGACTGTTCTTGATCTGGCCGCAGTCAAGACTCAGAAGAATCTGCCCAATTTCATTTTTCAGTTCAATCATGGAAGACACCCAATTTGTGCGAGCAAAGTAACATTGAAGCAGATTATGGCAAAATCCATGGATAGAAGCATTATGCCGAACGCAAAGTTACATTGGGCCTAAACAGTCCCAACACACACGGCACGGTTCTGGGTCATTTTGGGCGCACGATTTGAAACAAACTTGTTATTTCATGTAAACCTTGCAAACGCCCACTTCCGCTCCTATTTCCGCAGTGGGATATGCCATCGCTTTGGTCTTGATCGTCGCAAGGGTTTTTCGCGTTGCCAATCGCTATGGACCAGTGCTTGGGAATCTCGCCAAGTCCCTTTGGTTTGGGTCGAGCGATTCGGGTAAATACGAAAACAGCTCCGCATTCTTTAGCCAAAAGCGAATTTTGAAATCGCTCGCCATTGCACCTTCCGGAAAGTTCTTCGTCGTCCATTGCAAACGATGTCGGACCGAGTCGCCTTGAAATGGCATACATTGATTCCGAGAAAAACCAGCGACCACCTTGTTCTTTCGGTCGAGGATTTCGGCCGAGATTGAGCCGCTCGGTTGTGTGCGAGCATTGATCGTGACGATTGGAGTTCGAAACGGCTCCCGTCGCGTGATCAACCAGCCTTCCTTGGAGTCAAGGTTTGACATGGAGCAGAATCCATCCAATCGCAAGGTTGCTAATCCAATCGCAGCTTGAACTCGTTTTTCATCATGCACTCGATCGGTGCCTCCAAAATAGAAATAGAGTTTGTCTCCAACCACCATGGGTGCACAAGCTGTCACGATCATCCCGCGATCCCAATCCGAAGCTTGCCCACGCGGAATGAATTGGTTCCGCTCGGGTGGGCGAGTCCAATTGACTAGGTCCCATGACCAAGCCAATTGCACCTCCATGGTTCGCGGTGAATCGGATTGGGCTTCATGCAGCTTCTCAACGCTGTATTCGCCATAACGAAAGTAGCGAGCCCGATACATCCAGGGCAAGCCGATATACATGCCTTGATATGCAAAGGCAGGCATGCCGTAAATCTGCGTGTCGCTTGGGTCCAGGTCATCGGCCACAAAAACCGGCCCATCGAAGGGTTTGTTCCATTTCTCACCATCCTTAGACCAAGCGATCCCAACAGCTCGGCCTCGTCGATCCCGTGTCTTCCAAGTGCTGAAGTAACGATCTTGATACGGATCGTAGCCGAAGTTCACGACATCCGACGAAGTGAACAGTGGTTGCTGGGCACTCTCGGGAGGATACCGCCAGTTCAAACCATCGGCGGAGAAAGCGACTCGGGCGTGCCCGGCTTTTCCATCGAATCCATAGAGTGCATATCGCCGCTCGGGGTTGGGGGCATTTGGTCGAAGAATGACGTTGGGATTGTGGCATCGACCACCAGACCTTTCGGTGTCGAATTCGGACACGACGAAGTTCGTGGGTTGGCCCTCATAATGAATGGTATCGAGAGCTGGTTTCTGCCAATGGATAGCGTCATCCGACTCGGCGAAGCCGACGTGGTTGCCTTGAAACAGCACTTGGTACCACATACGGTAACGCTGTCCGTCTTTCAAAACAGTCCCGTAAACGTACGGACCGGTAATTGCGGAGGTACCTTCCCAAGGCCGATCGGCAATGATAATTGGGTTGCTGCTATGCTTTTCCGCGGAATGAAATTGCCGGGTTAAGCCTTGCTGTTCTTCGACGACAGTTGCATCGAGAAACAACCGTCGCCAAGGACCTGCAGCGGGTCCCGCCAGTCCGTTGTCTGTTGTGATATCGGCTATTTGGTCGGATGGAATCTGCGATAGGAGTCTGCTGGGACATCGAAGTTGAAGAAGCAGAGCAGCAACGGAGGAGAGAGTAAAATCGCGTCGATACATGGGATCCGAAGTCTTCTCAAAATTCTCACGATGGGTTTATCCCAAAGCAAGCATGGTTGGATGGCCAGAACAACAATGTCTTGAAACATCATATTGGTATAGCGGCCGAGAAGCGACAAAGGTTTTGTCGGATTTCAGCCTGTCCTTATGTCATTCTCGCATATTTGTGATAGCGTCCGAGCTCAGCCGACAAAAGTCAAAGTAGTAGGCACATTCCATGTACCGTCCACCTAGAGTCCCAAAGTAGTAGGCACATTCCATGTGCCGTCCACCTAGAATCCTGGCAGCAGCTTAACTGCGAACGGCACGGCGGAGCGTGCCTGCACCTATTGTCGGCTGTATCTTTCGCGATAGCGCGTGGCGGACAATGGGCTCTGCGGGCAATACTCGTCGGAAACAGATGACACTTTCAGTCCGCGCTGATGAAGCGTCGACATCAGTTGCACGAGCTCGCTGTTCTTGGACTCGAACTCAGGCAGTTTGTCCGCTATTTCACGGTAGATCGATTTCCAGGAAAACACTTCGGCTATGTCCTTTTTTAAGAGCTTTTGGCACGCTTTCTTTTCACGGTCGCAGCTTTCGTCTTCGCTGCAACTTTTTTCCGAGACACTTTAACGAACACTACTCCTTGAACTGCTGTTTGCAGCTGCTCCGTTACCCATGCATTCAGGCTTTTACCAGAAACAATTGCGGCGACGTTTACACGTCGATGCAGCTCCGGAGGAATTCGTGTAACGAACTGCCCTGAATAGGGTTTCTCTGGCGACTCGCCGCGTTCCTGACAGAATGCCAGATAATCATCGACTGATTCGCGAAAGGCTTTACGCAGTTTGGCAACGCTATCGCCTTGGAACGTAATCACGTCCCGGACATTGATGATTTCACCATGGAAGATCTCAGCCTCGTCGTCAAATTCGACCTTACCGATGTAACCTTTGTATTCCATCATGGTTTGACTCCCGCTTCGGATAAGAACCGCCGCATGGATTTTACGGCACCCTTGTCTGTTTCTTTCTGAGGATGGGGTCTATGAAAAACTGCACGGACACCGCCCAAAGCAATCCGTACTCGCGATCCTTCACCCTCCGAAATCTCCGCCCCAGCCGAGGTGAGCATAGCTTCAATATCCCGCCATGCTATGTTCGACCTGACCGGATCATCCAAGATCGCCTGCAATGTGCGTTTATGTCTTGGTCCCATTCGCCCCTCAATAGTATCATCGAATGATACTAGCGTCAAGTTTTACGTTTTAGGCCATTTTTAGTGGCTTCGGGCAACGGACAAGCCGCACCTGCGGCCGTTTGGCCATTTGCACTGAAGGTAATGCATTTACCGGTTCTAATGTAACTAGGCATGCTCCGTTGCCGTCTTGCCGACCGTTAGGTGAGGGTTTCGAATTGATTTGCAGGCAGTTCGTAACTGCCTGCAAACTGTCCAATCGCCTCATGGGTCAGTTGAATCGCCTCTGCCACACTGGTGCAACGCAACTGCAATACGACTTTTAGCCGTTAAGAATTGAGCAAGAATTCGATCCTACAATTCAACAATCAATCCTCGTGCGAGGTCATCAATCGCGTAGCCTACTTCTTTTACGATCTCCGCATCGTCTGCTTTGGTGTACCGCCCAAGCCCTGCATAGACATACACCTTACCACGAATCCTAGTCGGTCGACTTCGGTATTCGATTGTCTTCGAGCCTAGCATGATCTCTTCTGCCCAGGGTTGCCGAATGCTTAGAGCACGCATAGTTAGGTCGGCATCTGCTTGTCCACCGACAGCTGCATCCAACAATTCCTTTGGATTCAACTTTTTAGCGACTTTCGAAGTTTTCTTTTTTGGTGATGGTATTCGCTTTGGCATGATTCACATTCGATAAAAGGATTTTTGGAAAGTAAGGTATTATACGTCCGCCAGACAAATCGCATTCGAGCAACATTCCACTCGTAGGTTAGCTTCGAATCGTTCGCGGATCTCCTTGCCCGTTCTTATCTTGCCTCGCAAAGATTAGACTTCGCCATCGAAGTTGGCTCTGCGGTGATTTGAGCGAACTAAACATGCTCAAAGTCATCAATAAATTCCGACGTTGGCTCGACGCCGGAAACCCACAGGCAATCTCGGGCTCGAGTGCAAGCAACGTAAAGCAGCTGCCGTTCAGTCGCATACACCTCTTGCAAATCAGCATCGTCGCCAACTGACTCGATACGTGACTGAAGAGGTATTACTTCATCGTCGCACGCGATTACTGCAACCGAACGAAATTCCAGCCCCTTCGCAATATGCATCGTCGCGATTGCAATGGATTTCGCGACGGCAGACTGATGCTCGTCAAGACGCGAGGCATTGCAGCCAGCCTTCGAAACAGCCTCCAATGCTCTTGGTATCTCATCGATACTCCGAACGATGATACAGATCTCGGTTTCAGCAACACCGTTCGTCAACTGTCCTTGAAGCCATTTTGCTAGCTGGACACACTCTTCGTCGACACTGCTAAATCGCCTAACGAGAGGTTCTGGTCCCGAGAATACGGAGATGGTGCCGCGCCGATCTTCGGTTACTCCATCTACATCTGTGAACTGTGGATCAAGTAGTTTGTCCGCTTGCCGTCGAATCTCCTGCGAAGTTCGGTAGTTGATCTTGAGCGTTTTACTTCTACCTCGTATGTCGACACCCAGCGCTGACCACGAAAAGGGTTGTTGAAATACACGTTGTCCTAGATCTCCAGAAAAGAACAATCCATTCGGCTTCTCTGCAAGGATAGCACCGAGCATGCGCAATTGCGGAACAGTGATGTCCTGCGCCTCATCGACTACTGCGAAGTCGTATGGACTCTCGTTTGATCCACGCAGCTTTGCTTCCAATTGTTGGCATGCGTCCGATTCAGTGATCAATCCCAACTTCGTGAGTTCTTCGCGGACTTTCTCGAACAGGCTCCACAGCACTTTTCTGCCATCTTCGTTAAGCCGAGTTTTTCTTCCAAGTCTCGGGACCACTCTGTATTTTTCCCACTCGCGAATTTGCCAAGCGTCAACTATTTGCTCCCATTCCTTCCACAAGAAGTGGGTTGAGAACTTGTTCACTTCTGATTTGCATTTTTCTTGGCTGATAATCTTCTTGATCTGACTCTCGGAAGCGAACACCGTTTTGCCAAATTGCCGTTCGAACAATCGCTTTATCATGGTCGGAAGAGCCAGTACTTCAATTTGCTCTCCAAGCATAGGCTGCCTTGCGATGAGCTTATTCAAATTGGACCTTAACGCGTTGGCGAGCGAATCTGAAAAAGTTGTCAGGAGTACTCGGCAATCTCGGTTCTTGATTGCCAAGTTGTACGCTCTATGTAGTGCGACGATCGTCTTTCCAGTGCTGGCAGAGCCAGAAACGCGAGCAGGACCGCTGAAGTCCTTTTCGACGAAGCTCCGCTGTTCGGGATGCAAGAAGATCGTCCACTTATCCCATGGAAAGTCGAGCGCTTTCGTTAGCTCTTCGCTCGAAGAAATCAATTTGAAACGACGCTGAGCATCAGGATGCTCAAATGGATCAATAGTTGTATTGCCTGTCGTCAAGGATTTCGGGCGACCTCCGGTTGCCAGCTCAAGCAATGCTTCGCCTGCTTCCGCGGGTAAATGGACAACTAAATCCAAAAGTGAATCCTCGGTTGCATTCCGAACGTCAATTAGCCATTCAGCTGGAACACCAAAACCAAGGAGTTCCGCATCGGAAAGGCTACTGAATGGTAGCGTAGTAGCCTTTTTGGAAGGTATCGCTTCGACGTACTTTGGAACAACGTACTCCTGAACGGTTTCTCGAATCTCAACCAGCTGCGCTGCACCAGTCTCGGGATGCGTTTGCAGCTTTCGCCGTTCTGCCCAAGCGTATGCCGCGTTGTGATGATTCACATAGCACAGCAAAAAATCAGCTTCGGTTTTGTGGATGATGATTCTCAGATCGCGACCTGACCTGACCGACCAGAAATTCTTGTCTTTTGCACGCTCGATTCTGTGAAACTGCAATCCTGGATGGGCAGGATTGACCTGCAAGTCAAATGCGGTGTTCTTAATGAACGATTGTTCTTCGTTCGTTAGTTTGCCTAAGCTTGTTGTAAATGTATCAGCTATTAGAAATCGCATTATTGGTTTTAGTCCTAAATTCTAGCTAGAAGCGTTCATGATATAGATTGGCATGCCTCGTCCATCGTGTCGGACTGTAAACTTGCATCCTATCAAGTCCCTTGCTTGCTTTGACGGACTAAGGCTAAGGTCAAATGGGACTCGCCCGTCGTCTTGCATAAAACCGACCCCCTGATCCAATACCAACATCACGCTAGAACCGTCTTCCCATGAGAGTACAAGTTTTCTAGCGTGGCCAAGATCTCGATAGTCAAGATTCTTTATTGTCGCTTTGAAAGAAGCAAAGATCGCTTCGAGACATTTTTTCTGTGTAATCGCTTCAGACCAGTCAGAACGGATGGAACTACTCGGTCGGTCTGGGCGTTTCCAAGAAGTTAGAATATCTAATTCCAGCGAAGCACTATCATTGGTGCACTTCGCAATCAATTCGTACAACAATCTAGCAGTAAGCGGCGATCTCAGGTATCGATCTGTGTAAAACGCCTTTTTTGGATTAGCTTTGTTCATTAGGTCATTCAAGCGTCCCGATGCCTTCCGAGTCTCTTTCCAAAATATCTCGCCGAAGGAATTAATCTGACCATCAAGCTCTCTATTTACGAACTTGACTTTGCAGTTATTTGGCTGTTTCTCTTTCACTTGCTCCAAAGTGCAAATGCGTCCTTCGAGCAATGGCTCTCTATTGCTTCGACTTCTTACTGTCGGCTGAGCGGATGCCGGAACTCCCCAGTTGGAACCAGGAACCAAAAGCTCATCGTCAAATAGTGCCCATTGAATCGTCTCATCTGCGGTATGTACACGCGCCGCTAACTTTCCAGAAGCCTTTTCCATGTCGCAATCCGCAATTTGCATTACCTCCATATTTCGACCAACAGCCATTGTTACTATCGAATTCAGAACCGGCCATTCGAGCGACTGTAGGACCGACTCGCGGACGACGATTCTCACCTTCACGCCTGTATCCGATGTAGAGAGTTTTGTTAGGTGTCGCCACATCTTCCAAGCCTCAATGTCCCATTTATTGCCACTACCGTCAGCGATGATTTCGATGACTTGGACCCCCGGTTTAATGAGCCGACGAAGAACACCTTCGGTAATCGTCCCTGCCTCCCATTGAGTCGAATCTCCAAAACATCTATATGACTCGGGTACTTCGAAGGTTGCAAAAAACGAATCACCTAGGAAGTCATATGCAGGTCGTCTGTCGAGATTTTTGGCATGATGTTGAGTATCAAATGACAGAAGACAATTGTGGCAAGCGTTTTTGCAAGTGCACTTAAGTTGGGTCCTTGCGGACTCGAGCAATTCTTCGATAAACATACCAATCGCTGCAACGTACCCTGCGCCTCCTGCTGCGTTGTCATACAAGTAGATATCGTGAAAAGAGAATCCCTGATCTCGATTTTCTTGAACGGCCCAACCGATCTCTCGCGTATCAATTCCAAGAAATTCAGCCAAAGCATTTCGCAAGGCAATCGCAAGCGGTACAGCGATTACTTCGTCAATTCCTCCGTCAGTACCGTTTAGGTTCTTTAGGCGTAATTGAAAAACATCTGTGACTTCCTCGCCTCCAAGCCAGATGTATCGTTGAACCGCAAAGCTTTCATCGGTGCCTTCGCATACGTCAGTATTTTGCTTCTGGTTTCCGGTTCGTAGTTTTATATGATGTCCACCACGATTCAAGGGTGATTTTCTTTCGGCGAGCTCAGATTCAGAAGCAGCGCGTCCGCAACGTAAACAAATTGCGTAGCCATGGCCATTCGTACCTTTGCTGAAATGGAAAACATGCCCGTCAGCGTCATGGCGATAGGAACCAATATTTGGGTTAGGCAGTGAAATCCAATTCGATTCACAGTTAATACGAGGATCAGTGGGAGGGACATAACTCGTTTGCTCATCGATTGAGTTAGGCATTCCGCTGCGAATGTCGACAGCGAAACCACTAGGCTTAATGTATCGAACGGCCTGAAACATGTCGCCTTCGCATGATGGACACGCATGAGGCGCCGAACGATCCGATTTTGAATAACCGCATCTCTTGCATTGATAGTAGGTGCGAATCACCTGCGGTTCACGAAATCCTTCGTCCGACTGCGGAATTTTCCAGTTGAGCGTTAGACCACTAGATTTGTAAGATAGACCATCAATAACAACCGAGTTGCCCGGCGCGTATTCGCGAATTGCCATCGGAAGCTGCCGGGAGGGGAAATCGTTTCGGCGAAATCGGTTGTCGTCTCGGTCGCTGCTATCAGTCCTCGATTTACGATCCTGCGCCATCGACTCCGCACTGGAAGTTACAAAAGGTAGTACATCTAGTGGAAAACCGTGAGCTGGTAGAAATCCGCTCTGTGCAAGTTCTTTTAGCAAAAACTCTCCGCGATGCCGTACGAGCTGAATTGCAATAGCCTGCTGTATTGGTGTTGGACGTACGCCAGCGGTTGGTGGCCCACCGACAGACTCGAGTTCGTCAACCAGCACTTCATCCGCGTTCCTCCATGTCGTAGCAATAGACGATATTACGGCGATACACTTATCAAGAAGTTTTCGAAGGGATTCGGTCTCCAATCCTGACCTAGCAGTAATCCGATCAACAGCATCTACAATCGATTGATCGTCTGCCGCACTATCCTCGAGCCAAACCTGAAACTTCTCTGCGTAGGATGATTTACTCTCGTTAGCACAAAACATCCACTGCGCATCGAGCTTGATTGCATCGTCAACTTTCAGCGTCCCGAAGTATCGTGCAAGTAAGTACGATTGAACGTGACGCTGTACTATACGATCACTGCTCAGCGATACTTGCGGAACGTGAATCGGAGTCCGAAATGGCCAAGCCGGGTTTTCGAAAACGGCACGGCCATGAGGTAAGCTACCACATAGCGTCAAAGTTGACGCTTGAGCGATTCCTTTTCGGCCCGCTCGCCCTGCACGCTGCAGCCAGTTTGCGGGACCTGGCGGTGCATTATTCATAGCTACTGCAGTGAGCCCGCCAATGTCGATGCCCATCTCCATGGTTGTTGAACAACTCAAAACATTGGTTTTCCGTTCACGGAACCGCGTTTCGAGTTCTTGTAGACGATTCTTCGAGATCTGGCCTGAGTGTTCCGCCGATTCAAAGTAGATTGGAACGTGCGCGATACGATCACTGAACTCACCCCAGAGCCCTGCATCCCTGACTCTAGAAACGCTTTCAGCGGATTCGAGCCAGTTTTGAATTTCGCTTGGTGGCATTACTGACCCAGTGTCGTTGAGACCGAATGGATGTGCGAGTTTTGGCATCTTGAGAACGAGGCATTTTCCAAGTCGTTTCAACATGTTCTTCGACTGGTCAAGAGAATCCCTTGCGTGATAAGGAGAGATTCCGCCCATCGTAGTATCAAGTACTCGATTTGTTACAGGGCAGACAAATGCATTATCAATTAGCCGTAGCTCACTCTTTCTAAAGTTCAGCTGAAATGAAACATTTCCGCCGTCACCTGATGGACTCAATATCCCCGCTCCGAAGATGGCCTTCCAAGCGGCGCGAAGCACAGAATCTAAAACAACGTCGTCATGTTTGACGCCTGCATCCAAATCGAGATGCAGGCGGATCAAGGTCATCAAGCGTTGATCTGAACGCTGTGTCGCGTTGACAGTGGGCCATCGACGACCGTTCGTTGGACCTTCAGCAGAATCGGGGCCAACCAAAGTCCTTGCGGCAAATCGCATCCCTAACCAACGTCGGTACTTATTGTCAATCTCAGAGCAATAGTTTGCTCGTACGTAATAGTCGATTGACAGTTTAAGCAGATTTTGCCAACTTTTGGCGTCGCCCCCGTGATTGGCCCAATCTGCGGGTGGAACAAGTGACTCTAACGCTGGAAAATGGATTGACACTAACCCTAATGTCTCTAGAGAATTTCCTCCTCGCGGGCGACGCACGAATTCGCGCAGAAGAAACATCTCCGCGAACTGCCGGGGTTCGAGAGAGCTTTCCTCGTAACGCAACTTGGTAGAGTCCCCGATAAACATCTTAATCGGCGATTGCTTTGACAAGTGCTCGATGGCCTGCTCCCAGGTTAGTGACGGCCCCGCGGCAATTCTCGACTCTTCTTGGATTAGCTGTTTGCGCAGAAGTTCGACGGCTGCCTCGACGCCTTGCATGCTGGTAAGGGTTTTGATCTGCTGTCTCAACGCAGCAACCATGTCGGTACCTGTTCGGTCAAAGGATGCGTTCAGCTTGTGGTAGAGCTCACTTCTCACATATGCCTTTTCTGCGTTGAGTTGCATCAGGCTCGCGAACCGGGCTGTTCCCTGTCAAGAATCTGTGAAGGTAATCAACTGACGCCCATTGTTCGGACGAAGTGTCTTATCGATGATCTCCGGCATGTGCTCTAGCAGGCCGGGGATCGTAGCGGCAAGATAGAATGCACCGGTCGACCGCAGAGGAGTGAACTGCATATCGATCTTGCCCGAGGTTTCGCCGCATCTCACACATCGCAATTTACCGCGATCGTTTCGTGTAGCAACGCGAACCTCGACGAGCCTTCCTGAGCTAACCAGTTCTCCGCTTACAACATCATGTTTCGTAGGGCTCGAAGTGAACTCGTTATTGATACCTGTGCAAATAAGTTCTTCCAACGCGTTCGGAGAACTCTCACTGGTTTCATCAGAATCATCACCGTTGTCTACTAATTGGAAATCGTCTTCGGTGATCTCATCCCAACACGATATTGGCTTCAACGCGTCACGACTGACGGTTTGAGCCGATAGATAAGTTTCGCCACAATCGCGACAAAGCACGATCTCGAAAACTTGAGAATTGCAATGGGGACAAACCCGATGGTAGTCATGGAATACGGTTCCGAATGGCCAGGTCAAATCCAGCGAATCATCTCGCCCATTACATTTTTCATTCCAGCACGCCCATGTTCCTGCACGGGCACGCAGAAAGAAGTGCCCACGCAAAGGCAGCAATGGCTGCGACTCAAAATCCTTTGGAGGCTGCTCGGAGCAAGCGTCTAGCAATTGAATGGTGTAACTTGCTTTATCGATCGTTCCCAAATGCTCCTGAATTTCATCGAGCCTCATTTCGGAAATGGTTAATCGTTCGCGCAGTTCCCTTAATTTGGCGACAGATGCCAGCCTGCGATACCGCTCCTGGTAACTATCTAGCGCACCAATCTCTTCGATCGTGGGTAACTCGGCATTGCAAGATATCTTTTCAATCAATTCAGGGGTGACGCGTTGTCCTCCAACTACTTCCACCTGTGATATTGACACACCAGCCAGATCAGCAAGGTATTCCCTAAGTTTTTCACATGCCTTCGGATCGTCGCTCTTGCCAATCGTGGCGGAAGTAGCCACAAATCTAATGTCCTTGGCCTTAACACTAAAGGCTTCCATAACTCTTCGTAGGAGAAGAGACACTTCGGCTGCATTGGATCCAAGATACGTATGTGCCTCGTCTAACACAATCCACCGAAGTTTGCCTTGACTTGCATTAAGAATTGGCTCGTCCGTTTTCCGAACGAGCATGTATTCCAGCATGGTCGCGTTGGTGACCAAGATCGGCGGCGGACATTGATAGAGTTGTTTCCGAGACTGAACCTCATGCAACACTTGTTGGCGTTGGGGCAATGGTTCGTGCGGCGTTGCACCATTGTAGAGACAAAAGCGTACGCCATCTTCAAATCTGGCGGTCCACGCGCTCAGACGCTCACGCTGCGAGTTAATCAATGCGTTCAGCGGGTACAGAAACAATGCCCGCACGCCCTCAAGTTTCCTGTTCCCACTGTCGACATATTCACGCACGAGATCATCTAAAATCGGAATAAGGAAACACTCAGTCTTCCCACTTGCAGTACCTGTTGCGACAATCACAGATTTCGGTGAATCTGACTTCAAATGTTCCCATGCTTTGATCTGGTGCAGGTACGGCTTGATCTTTTTTGAAAAGGCACGTTCGGCGAATTCCTTAGGAGGCTGATCCATTGCCTCGACTAGCCGAGGGTGCAGTATCTCCAGTTCCTCAATCGACCACTCTTGCGACTCGTATTCAAAGAGTGACTCAAAAACGGGAAAGCTCATAGAGCCCCCTTCAACGACACGCCCTGGAGGTAATTCGTAAATTCGGCTGAGGTGTTCACGAAACGCTAGGTGGGCAGGGCGGCGTGCGCTAATTGTCGCTCGAGCCGAGCGTCGAGTCAGATCCTGTGCGATCGAGGAGAAGTACGATTTCATTTGGAGTTCGATGATTCTTGTGGTTCTTGGAGGGTAGATTTGTATTGGGTTTACGGCTAGGTAGCACGAAGTGACTCTGCCCATTCTGGGTCGGAGCGGAAACGTCCTTCAGCAAGTAGGTGGACTGCGATCCGATTCGCATTCTCGTACCAAGGCAGATTGAACGAACGAAGCGACCTAAACGTGGCCAACTGCTTATCCGTCGTGGGGATGTCGTAGACGCAGTGGACTGCAGCAACTAAGGGTGCATTGCATACAGGGACTTGGTACGACTTCATATCGGTTGTTTGCAAACCGTTGACTTCATTTAGTTTGCATTGAATGAAGTTCGATACATCCAATCGCAATTCCGGCCAGCGAATTCGTTTATCAATGCGTCCGACTGATGCCATCAAATTTCGATGTTCGTTTTCTAAGTCCCGAATTTGCGTACATGCCATGCAGTCAGCGGCAGAGTCTTCGTTGATAGGGAAACCTACGCCATACTTCATTAACGCCACAACACAACTTAAAGACTGACAACGGAGCGGAGCATTCTTGGCAAAATCGTCAATGCGAAGTTTAACATTTTGGTCGATAATCTCTTGAGTAACACCTGCATTTGAGAGCAATTCTTTTGTGGTTGCAATTAACTGCTTAGCCGTCGAAATCCAAGTCCCGATGGGAACGAGCGACCACAAGAAAGGAAGCTCTTCTAAGCGTTCCCACAAACGGGCTTTGCCCGGGTTATGCATCCCTATCCGGACGATCGCCGCTGGATGCCCTGCAAGAGCAACAATCGACTCAAAAGTCGTGATAGGCATTTCCTGACTCGAGGCAATCAAAGCGTCTAATTTCACCCAAGCCGGGTGAGATAGATTAGCCACCATCATCGCTATCAGCCGCCCCCATGCCGCTGGACGACTAAGGTGATCTATCATGTTACTGACTGCCGTGAATTGTTCTTCCAGGGGCACTTTTTCAAAATCCACCTGAGGAATGTCGCTTTTGTTTATTGTAATCAATAGCGGTCGAATCGTTTCTCGCCCCCGATTCTGGACATGAAGGAGATATCCACCAGGAGCAAGCTTATCTGCATCCACATTCCAGGTGCATTCACCATCTCTATTAACCGCATGACAACACGAGTCGCTGAATGGATCTGCGATCGGAGCAACCACTAGCCCCTCCACTGCGGGGGCGCTGTCCGAGTGTTCCAAAAATACCTGGATTATGTTTTTGTCCGCCAGGTGGTGCTCGCGGCGCTTCAGTTCCCTCGAGTAGCGTTTAACACTAAATATGAATGAAGCTTTGATATCAGCGCGATAGATCAATCCAAACTCAATCTTCACGTCGTTTTGCCTGGATTTACCGAGTATCTCCTTGGCCGCATTTTGGATTAGCGAGAGCGGCATTTGACTGACGCCTTTGATTTCTGTCGGGCGAAGTTGTTCAATCAACAACATCTCTTCCATCGAATACAGAAAGCCTGCCCGATCACGAGGGTCGACAACTTGTAGCCGAAGTCCATCAAGACGGTCTAGTGGAATCGCGCGGTCGCTTTGAACTTCCTCGCCGGTAGCATCGACGATGGAACACACTTCCGTGGGACAGACAAAACTGACGTCGGCAACACCGGCGGTTTCGAATTCGATTTTGGCCTTGATTGTAGAAGGACGTTTTCCATTAATGGAAATGTTGATTTCCCAGTCATTGCCGTTTTGCGTACATTTCGATGCAACACTATCGTAGCGGGCAACCCAGACTGCTTTAGCGGAAACACTATGCAGTCGAATGCTTCCATGATGATTACCCGGCAAAACATGAAACGAGAATCCGGTTGGGAAAACAGTAGCATTAGCCAGGAATCGCGTTGTGCCGTCTTCATCCACTCGGATGACAATATCCCCGACGCACTGTTCGTTCATAGACCGCCACGAACCACCGCTGTGTGGCCGCCATTGAATTGCGTTATCATGCACCGAAGTTGGAATTGCATCAGGATTCATGGTATTCGTGTATCGAACGCTCGGTGGTCCTATCCATACGGTCTGACCACCCAAGCCAAGATGACAGTTCGGTCCACACAGCTCAAATGAAAGCTCACTGACATCGTCCGACTCAGTCTGAATGCGAAAAAGGGAGTCGCCAAGCGTTATCGAAAGTCGGCCACTGAACTGAACAAGTTGTCTGCCGAGCAAAGTTTGTTCAAGCGTTTCAATGGTCTCTGCTTCGGAAGTATTCTGCACCGCGTCTACTGGTATAGCAACGATTACGGACTTGTGTCTTGTGCGCAAGCTACCGTCGCCAACCCAGTCACCCGACTCTACGTTTTGAAACACCCACGGGGATGCGGGTAATGCCTCACCGCCGGGGACTGAAACGCTGGCGATCTGTTCTATTCCTGATTCAAGGCTAAGCCGAACATCCGACGTCTGTGACTGAACTACTACAGATGCGTCGCCCATTGGGCGAAGTTGCAAATCCTTCCCGTCACTAAAACGCACGATCGACATACAGTGCTCACTGCGATGCCCCGACACTAGGTAGCCAGAGATGCGGCTGGGAATCTCTTTATCAGCCTGCATCCCGAGAGACTGTCGAAAACCGTCAATAGAGGATCGTTGCGGAAAATGCAATTGCCGAATCAGTTCCGCACGTTTGCTGGTCAATCGTAGTGATGTTCGGATTACAAAGGGCTTTCGTTCAGAAGTGTAGACACGTTGGGTATCGAGTAGTGAAAGCAAGATCTGTTGCGAACTCTCCTCAACAACATTTAGCGGCAATCGAGCAGACCACCCCGGATCGAATTGGTCTAGATAATCTCTCCGTGAAAGTCCACGCTCGTTCGCACTTTCTGACGTGCGACGAAGTATGGCAAGTGAAGTCACCAAAGTGGCTGCCAAATCGTGAACCACCGGTTGGTTAATCGTCTCTGGCAACAGACTGTTCATTGATGCAACCACGTCGCTAATTGGTTGATCGTACTGCTCATAGGACCGCAAGATATCGCAGAGATAGCGTCGCAGGATTGCTGCGTTGTTCGAAAGAACGTGATTAGGAAAACCACCATGGCACGCAATCGTCTTTAGACGGAACTGGCTATCATATGCACTGCGAATGACGTCAATTTTCCACCATCTCAGTCCGTCATCGGCGACTTCACGGACGGTCCTTTTGAGATATTGGGTGGTTTTGTCATCGCAGCCCAAATAATAAAAGATCACATCCCAGCTGTATGGACCACCCGCATAGTGACGACGAAATGACTCTGCTCCAAAAAGGCAAAATGCAGCTTTTTCTTTCACAGTTCGTAAATTCGCGACTAATTTGATCTGCGATGCCAGTGCTATCTTAAGATCTTCTAATTCAACTGAATCGACTCGATAAGCGTACAAGGGACGACCATCTGAGAACCGCAAGTCGTTGCGATGTAAGATTGAATCAAGAAGCTGGTCAATTTTTGTATGTGGCAATTGCACATTCGTGGACATTATAAATACTCCAAATAAACTTCTAGTGAATCAAAGTGGTTCACGTTTCGATTAGATTCCGATTGCATCAGACCGCATTGATAGATTCGTCGAAACCACTCCGTTTCGAATAGGCAGGCATTGGGTGTTTCCATGGTTTTCAAAAACTCGGAACTTTGCATAGCATTTCGTAGCTTGCGGGGCGAAGATGGGCGAGTTCATGTCGAATTGACCGAAGATGTCTCACCTCTGATGTAATCGGGGGTGGTCGCTTTAGCTTGTTCAGTTCATACATGATTTCACCTAGTTCGAGGGACTCAACATCCTTTGTGTCACCCGTAACGCTTTGAAAGGACTTTGGAAGAAAATCCTTAACCTTTTGCACGATTTCGCATCTGCGATTCTCGAGGAATGGAAAGACTGAGACTATTTGTGCTTTCCAAATCCTTCTCTTTATTTCACCAAGTTGGCTGGTTGATTCGAGGTAGCACGAATGGGATTCCTCGCGATCATCCCACTGCAGTTTGGCCTGCCGATCCCAAAAGGGATTTTCTTCTCGCATCCATGAGCTCTCTTGTCGGAATCGGCGGAGTAATGGATCGGCGGCTAGCATTTCTTTAAGCGAAAACCGGCACAGATATCCAACTAGCTCCAGGTCGGTTCGTCCAAGCTCAACGACGATGCTCTTCCTGACGCGATTTAAAAAACGGTTTGCTTCGTTCACCTCCTCAATGTCGTCAACATAGTGACGCACATCTGTCTCACGGACCAATTTCTTCCATGACACATGCCTGAGTCCAACCTCGTTATCGATCATTGCAAAATGTTCAGGGATGGTAAGAAAGAAGGTAGGTCGTTCGGATTCAGGTAACTGCTGAACCTGTCGGAGAAATCGAACCATCCAACTCTTTAGCGCTTTCCAACATGGAATATTGTTGGAGCTATCGTAGAGAAACACGTAATCCGTGATCCCCGCAACCAAAGCATTCAAATCTGTCGCGTCGTCGACACGGAGCCCAACAAGGTTGACAAGGTTTTTTGTGATCTGTATTTCCGAGTCCGTTTCGAACGTGTCTGGAGGGACGACAACGGCATGCATTCTTCCGTCGCGATTCAGCTCTTTTTCAACATTGAGGATTAAGTCGATTGGAAAGAATGGAGGTATGTCGACGATACAGCTGACGCCGTGCTGCAACTCCTCGACTACGCTTTGGATAAATTTTCCTGGCCCGTTTAACTTCCACATTTTGGATCATCTACTTCTTGCTGTTGATTGCCCGAACAATGATTGGATCCATATTCCAGCAATCAACATCCGACCTTCCGATGAAGCCCAATTCTTCTGCCCACCTTATGAATAGCTCTACCTCGGATTCAGTCGCCAATTCGTTTAATGTTGCCCCGTCAATGCCGTCAGCCCCCGCAAACTCAATCCATCGCTGCAGAACGGACTCTTGTGGATTTGGAATTTGCAGCCAGTCCGACTCTAATATCTTGGATGGCCAATTTGCCGCCAAAGCTTGTAACTTGTCGCTCCACTTGTGCTCGCTGTTTCGACAGGCTTCACCGAACTCTGACAATAATTCACCCCATCCTGACGTTGCTGTTAGTATCGACGAAACAGTATTCGTATCCCTTTGGAAACCATTGTCTTCCAACCAGCGAGCTAAGAAATCGTCGGTCCATTTTCCAAGACGAATCCAATCACCCTCAAACTCGCGATCATCTTCCAAAACATGTAGCAATCGTATCGGGTCCGCCAAAAATACGAGTTTGGTGAATCGTTTGCGTGCAGCAGTTTTCTTTTTCAGGAACTCCTGCGCGTCTCGCAAGTAAGCGAGATCAAAGTCATCGGAAGCTACAATTCCAATTCGTAATCCGTCAGCCTCTCTGCCGCTGAGTTGGTTCAACCACTCCGAAAAGGACTTCCTCGTAGTTTTAGCCGGAGCAAGGTCGACAGATAAATCAGACGTTTCAAGGCATTTGATTCCATCTACGACTTTTGAAAGTCCTGAAAGCCTACAGCCGGAAATTAGCACCACATCGTTTGACTTCTGCGTGAGCTTTGACTCGTCCTCAGCCGTCAACGGGCTTCTGCGGCGGGGGTCCTTTGCCAAGTTTCTATGAAAAGATGAAGCCGAGTAGACTGGAGGAGGAGCAGACTTAGATACGTCCAAAAGCATCTCGTCAATCTTGGATCGAGATCCCAGTAGATTCAGTACATTAGCGCTTCGCAAGGCATATCTGCTCTCGCCAGCATCACGCAGTACTCCAAGTCCAATCATCTCATCGAGAATGATCTCAAATCGGTTGAAACTCGGATCGCTTGCAAAGCCAGCGCTCCACCACGAGAGCGCATCTTCTCTTAG